>Ga0307512_10000512_pt1 | contig 56984 bp, 71 predicted proteins | sample 14_EM_MG_FD_200267 | JGI IMG/M metagenome (GOLD analysis project Ga0307512, IMG submission 200267) | Populus trichocarpa ectomycorrhiza microbial communities from riparian zone in the Pacific Northwest, United States - 14_EM | ecosystem: Host-associated > Plants > Roots > Unclassified | place... | reverse complement strand
TTCATTCTCATGATTTCGAGTTGACCCCTGAATGTAGCTTCAGCTTCCGGCGTACCTCCCTACCGATCAACCGCCACCAGCCAGTTCTCCATAAGAGCTTCAAAGGTAAAGTCACCTTGTCACATTCCCACGGTTGCGAGTTAACTAACTGATGAATTGAGTCCCGGCGCGCCGTCCATCGACCGCCTCCAAGTACTCGTCCAATCTCGCTCGATCACGGCCTCCAAGTGCATCTCCAAACATGCAGCGCCGTCCAACGACCGCCCCCAAGTACTCGTCCAATCTCGCTCGATCACGGTCTCCAATTGCATCTCCAAACTCGCTCGATCACGGCCTCCAAGTGCATCTCTGAGTTCACTCGATCTCGGCCTCCAAGTGCATCTCCAAACTCGCTCGATCATGGCCTCAAAGTGCATCTCCAAACTCGCTCGATCACGGCCTCGGTGTGTATCTCTGAGTTCACTCGATCGGCATCGTCAGGCGCACCTCGAATTGCTGACAATCACCGCGTGCTGCCAGTCCAGATATACCGTGTGTAGATAGGTAGCTATATAGATACATAGATACATAGAGGAGAATACAAACTGAATGCATAAGTTTTGAAAATCGTTGAATGATAAGTAGTAGCTATGATTTAACATTGCCAGGCATTGTGTAAACGGCTTGAGCATAACTGCAGCCCCTGCGAAGAGTGTAACACACGTGTCCTTCTGATGGCGCGTAAACGTCACCACAAAGTAAAGGAGTACGTATGGAACGCGACCCGTCGCCTGGGCGACGGGTAGCATGTAATTCTCCGTCGGAGGGTAGGAGGTTCCGTCAGAGCCATCAGAGCCGTCCGGAACACCCGGGTGTTTCTGACGGAAACTAGAGTAGTTGCTGATGGTGTCCTTGGGATATCATAGGTTTTCTGATGAGAAGGATCATGCTTTCGAGGTTATGAAAACATCACAGGACTATGATGCTTCAATACCCACTTGGTATCTTGAAAAGCATACAGCTCGAGGAGTTACAACTATTCATTTACATTTTCCACATCGTGGGCAAAAATGTTACCAACAATGCAAGATTCATCCTGAATATTCGATAACATATGACAAACAAGTAGCATTAAAACCTGATGCTATACACATAGGATCATTAGTACTTAATGATCCATCGGTACTCGCGAAGTGACCTGCGCAATATTATATGTTTATGATATTATTTGATCCAGAATGTGCAGAGACGTTACCGCATAATGGAGGATGTGATTATAGGATTGCACTGAAGGGTTCTGAGGAAGACCTTTGAATGGGCCCTATATATTAATTATCACAGGAAGAAGAAAAAATCCTTGTTCAATCCCTCGAAAAGATGATTAAAGAAGGCAAAATTAGACCATCCAGCAGTTCTGTTGGAAGCCTGATATTGTTCGTGCCAAAACCAAATGGGAAAGGTTTCAGAGTTTGTGTGGATTACAGACATCATAATGACCATACGAAGAAGGATACGACACCTTTACCACCAATGGAAGAATCGTCAAATCGAATTAGTAAGGCAACGAACATTACTAAAATTGATAAGAGAGTTAGTTTTCATTTGATGAGAATGGCACTTGGTCATGAAAAATTTACGGCTTTTAGGTCGAAATTCAGACTTTAAGAATATATGGCAATGCCATTTGGATTGACAAACGCACCTGCGACATTTCAACAAGAAATGAACGGGATATTAAGACCAATTTTAGGACTGGAGTTGTTTTTACACTCAAAAGAAGAACTAGATAAGGATGAAGGAATGGTAGTGGTCGTATACATCGACGATACATTAATAGCCATGAAGGGATCTCTCCAAAAGCATCACCAACAGGTATCAAAGGTCTTTCACCTGTTCATGGACAAAAATATGTGTGTTGAAATCGATAAATGCATATTTGATGCAACAGAAGTACCATGTTTAGGATTTATGGTCAGTGGGGAAGGACTCAGAATGGATCCTGATAAGGCAAGGGCTATCGTCGATTGGCCAAGACCAACATCTCAGAAAGCGGTTCAGCAACTGTTAGGAGTTTGGAATTTTTACAGAAGATTGGTACCTGGCTTTTCGGCAATAATATCTCCAATTTCAGACTCGTTAAGGGAATATAAAAAACTCTTCCATTGGGGCGAAGCTCAAGAGACAGCATTTCTAAAAATTCCTATATTGTTCACTTCAGGAAAAACGCCAATATTACGGCATTACGATTCCGATTGACCTGCACTGTTAGAGATAGATGAATCTGATCTTGCAATTGCCGGAGTGTTATCCCAGCAGTTTGAGGTCAATAAGGTATGGCCTATCAGCTTTGTCACAAGAAAACTCTCAGCAGCCAAATCAAATTACAACGTATTTGAGAAAGAAATGTTAGCAATTGTACATGTGCATAAGAAATTGAGACATTTTTTACAAGAAGCTTGTCACAAAACGATTATTTACTCCGATCATCAAAACCTCACATCTTTCCAAACTGTAGTAACACTTAATTGTTGACAGGCAAGATGGGCTGAGGCATTGGAATCCTTTAATTTGGACCTCTTTTATTGGAAAGGAAATTTCAAAGGCAAAGCAGATGCATTATCAAGGTGCCCGGCGTTCACCTCTAGAGAAGGGGGTACAACAGCTGCAGGAGAAAGAACGCTGTTAAGACAGGAACAATGGCTAGAAGTTGCTGCAATGGGAATTCATCAGCAACAACCCTAGTTTCCGTCTGAAACACCCAGGTGGTCCAGACGGCTCTGAAGGCTCTGAGGGTACCTCATACCCTCTGACGGAGAATGACACGCTACACGTCAGCCAGGTGACGGGTCGCATTGCATACGTACCTCCTTTACTTTGTGGTGACGTATACGCATCATCAGAACAACACATGTGTTACACTCTTTGCAGGGGCTGCATTACACAACGCCTGGCGATGTTTCTGCCCTTCTCCGGCCGAGTGCCAAATTTTACCTCTCCGCTTATTGCTATATATCGGATGCCGCACTCTCCCAATATATGTTCAGTTTGGAGATGGTGTCACTTATTACAATACAGTCTTCGCTTCGGATACATCGCTTGCCATTGCATTTGCTTCGCCATTATCGTATTTTACAGGTCTGAAATATACTGTCCAAGCTTCACACTATCTAGTACTATGCCCTCAGTCCTCCACATTATGCGTTGATCGATCATCGGCTAGCGATGCTTCTTCCTCCTCATCCGCATCCGCATCATCGCCATCGTCGCCCTCATACCCATCGCCATCACTGGTTTGCAGGTCAAACCTCTCGAGGTCAGTCGTGGGCCGTCGTCGCCGGCTGGCGGTGGGGATGGAATCGCACTGGTTGCTTTCGTCACGTCCATCTTCGTAATCCCCGGTGTCCCCTGGCATCCTGAAATGCAGTTCGTGATCCGTGCAATTGTTGTCTAGTATCGGGATGTTTGGGTCGGTGCTTCCGATCTCAGGTTTCTCAAGTGCCACTTCGGAGATCAAATAGTCGAGCAGAATAGCATTGTCAACACGCACTCTTTCCACGCTGATCACCACGGCAAGCGTTGGGTTCTCCGCCTGTTGGATCTGACGTCTGACTGTAGCAAGAGTGTTTATATACACCCTCTGTTGGTAGCTCTCTGGTAGTGTGTTCCAGGTATTCATCAAGAACATATACGTGTCTGCAATGCCAGGCGAGGCTAACAACTTGCGACGCATTACAGCGCAGCAGGATGCGACCTTACCATCGTCATTCTTGTAGTTGAAGTAGTTCGGGCGATCAGGTCTGTCCGCATTCAGCTTTGACTTGGAAGCTTTCGGATAACCACCTTTGTTCTTCTGCCACCCCAGGAGCGCATGGCACAACGCGGTGCATGTGAACATGATCAGTGGCAAGGGTATATGACCATCCTTGTCATCAAGCATGGAATTATAAAATCCATCAGCATACTTACTGCGGTTATTCGCCCGATGATAAAATTTGATGTAGATAAACCGTTGGATTGCTTCCACCAGGAAGTAAAGTGGATGCTAGCCATTAGTCATCAGCTTTGGACTCTCTCTGCGTTGGATTTGGACCGTGTACACCACCTTCCACATTCTCTGCTACCGGAAAAAGATAGTTATTGTCTGCCAGAAGGGAATCAATGAATTCCAAATGCTCTGCATCGGATTCAAAGCGGTGGAGATCATAAAGCTCTGCAATGTTGTCCTTGCCGATTGAATGAAATGGGATTTAACCATGTCGACTTGTGCATGAACCTGGTACCGGTATGAGCATGTAATATTGAATGTGGGCCGTTGATACAGCATACCTCATTCAAGATCTCATTTGTGCGTGCCTCGAATGCTACGGAACAAAAGTTGTTTTGCTGCATAGCGGTGTTCCTGTACGTCTCTGTTATCATCCAGTGCGGGGCTTCAGCTAATGGTTTTGCAACGCGTCGCGTTGCATAACTTACCATCTCCAAGTCGCTTGCACTCATTAATGGCTGTCTGTGCCACATGTAGATCTCCAGGAGTCTGCCCGTTGAAAATACATGACGCGTCATGTTTGAGTCAACCAATCGATGGATGCTGCAACTGCCGGAGACCATTGATCGAGGTGTAGACACCGCCTGCAGTTGCAATTGCCACTTCCTCTGTCTGTGATTCTTTTCGGTAGCTCGCATTTGCAGTGGATTTGTAATGATCGCGCAGGCTTCTGGATTCGGGATGTGGGTAGGTAGTTTTTCGAGACCGCTGAGAGGAGTGGGAGTGCTAGCAATGCCGGAGGCGGGGCTGGATATGACGCAATGCGTTGAGTCCGTCTGTAAGGTTCCTCCAGATGTTGGTGTGCTGCGGCTGCTTGTACCCAGTGTGGTGGTTGGAGTATGTATTGACTGTCACAGTGTAGCGGACAGGGTGGAAGTCACATGTTGAGTGATATCTACAATGCGAGAATTGTTCAGCAAAGATCAGGGGGTGGAGTTCTGACCGTGAATTGTAGAGGGTACGGAACTCCCTCCTTGAGAGGAATCCCTCTCGCCAGCCGGTACGGAAACGCATCTCATAGCAGGTGGAAGTTGAGAATTCCCACAAGGCCCACGCTTTTGTTGATTCCGACGATTAGCAAGACTTCGAACATTCCGTACGACCAGAGTCGTGTCACGGTGAGGGCTTTTGGAAGGCATAGTCCGATAAAGATGTTCGACGTTGAGAAGGTAGTAATCATTTCCTCTGCATGCATATGCAACGGCAGGCAGGGTAGACTCCTATTTGAGAGACCATACAGGGATTCGACAAAAAGAGAGTGGAAGTGTAGACCGTGCAAGACTCTAAACCCTGACAAAACTCAGGGACGAGATTCCTTCAAAAGCATTCCATTATGGGGTCAACTGCCATCAGATTACACTGCGATTAAACTCAGATTAAACTCAGCATTGATATTCACTGTTACAGCAATGTCTGAAGGTCTATTTGCACCACTTGAAGGGTGTTTGTGCCTTCTTGGCGCGATTATCATCGTATTGCACTCATTCTTGGCACAAAACCTCGAACCATCGAATGTGTATATCTTCAGCTTCCCAGTGGAAATCTTCCTTTGGCAGAGCTAAAAGTATTGCAAAGCGAACAATGACGTATTCTCTATCCGATGACATCAGTTGCGTGTGCTCTTTCCACTGCTAGGCGTTTGTAGCCGGGTTAGATGGTTGCATAGTTGGGAGAACTTGAGAACTACTCAGTTTGCTCCGGGATGCATGAGGTCTGAGCGGTAAAACTGGTATGTGTTGCCAAAGCAACGCCCCGCATTGCAAACTGTCCTCACCGCTTGTACTGAATCTCGCCTCGAGGCTCCTCATTCATGTGGTGCGTGGTGGTTGTGCAAAATGAAGGCTGGGCCGTTTTGTGTTCATTAACCAACACAACGCAGTATATGAACCAAATCGCAGGAACTCCAGTATATATATCCCTTCTTCCCACCTACACCTCCATTCTCTTTTCCTCCTGTATTAAACACACCGCCACCAATTAAACACACCGCCAGCATCCTGAACTTTCTCCACATCACGTGACTTGCACAAAACAACGCCTCTCGTTCCAAAACACACCCTATAACCCACACATCTTTGTATGTTCACTCTGGGCTTCCTTCTGCTACGTTCAACTATATCATAATGCTAATGCCTCGGATGTAGATTCATTTTCAACTCGCAGCGATCGCACCAAAGGGCAGCCACAAAGGAAAGGGGAAGGCAACTGCAAGGGCAAAAATGCCGACATCGGTTATAAATCGACGCCTGTCGTTGGTTAAGGACCGTATAAAGGGATTCATCTCAGAACACATCCGTGGACTCATACGGATATTCAATGTTTGCGGCGTCAAGGATGAGAGGGCCTGGGACCTCTGTCATGATATAATCTTTCTTGATCCAGTCACGACCCGCCACTTTGCACAATTCCAGCTGATGTGGCCACACCGCAGGAGCAGGAGTTCACCTTTTCGGGAGTGGGGGCAGCCTTCCGCTCATATACGGGGCAAATGTTTGACAAAACATGCGATCAAATGAACAATTGGAGGTGGGACAACCCCTGTGCCTTCGGGGATCAAGTCCATCGCTCCAATCCGCAGACAACCAGCTCAGGAAAGGTTAAACGCACCAGTGAGCGTTTCTGTTGGTATGGTAGCGATGATCTCAGGGCAAAGGTTGAGCCACCAAGCTGCCGGCAGTACAAGCCAGGCGACTTCCTGGCCGTTGGACCACCGAATTCGGAAGCGATATTCGATGAAGATGATGATGATGAGAACTGGGCGGATCCCGGAGTGCCGAGTCGTGGAAGGAGCCGTCCTGGCGATGGGAATGACAATGACAATGGCGAGGGTGAGGAGGACACGCAGGGCGGTGAGAAAGGGATCTGGAAAGAGAAGGGAAAAATGGACGGGAAGGGGAAAGAGAAGGGGAAGGGGAAGGGAAATGGTAAAGGGAAAGGTGTTGTTGAACTAACCCCAGGGGGGGATGATATCTCTCGTGCCGTTACTTTGCAGTTGCAGAAGGAAATGAATGAGGCAGACTCGGACACGGAGGGCTAACCAGAGCGGGTATATGTAGAGCCGGAAGCATCGCCCGCCGTGTCAATCCTCTCAGATGATGGTACCGACTCTACCGAGTCGGACTGCAAATATGACTCAGACCTTGATCCTGATGTGGATATGGGCATGGAGGATGATGTGGACTCACCCGACGGCGGTGATTTAGACGGTGATGAAGATATGGAAAGGGACGGTGACGATGACGAGGAGGAAGATGAAGAGGAGTAAGATGAGAAGGAGGAGGAGGTGGTGGATGAGGATGAGGAGGAGGATAAGGATGAGGAGGAGGATAAGGATGAGGAGGAGGATAAGGATGAGGAGGAGGATAAGGATGAGGAGGAGGATATGGATGAGGAGGAGGATAAGGATGAGGAGGAGGATAAGGATGAGGAGGAGGATAAGGATGAGGATGATGGCAAAGAACCTCGGACGATTGGCCAGGGAGAGATGGTAAATACATCGGCTGTCGATGTAGATACCATGGTAGACGATCAGCCAATCGTGCTACCTGAGTAAGACCAGGAGATGCGCGAGCATACCCCACAGCCAGCACTTCCGGCGCCTGCCCTACGGCCAGTAACCCCAGAGCCTCGCCCACGATCAAGAACGCTGGAGACTCATCCTCTCAGTGGGATGGAGGATTTGGGGCTTGTGACGCCGCAAACAGCTCGACCGGCGGCGCCAAGTCTGTGACAAGCTGAGGCAGCCGGAAACACCTCGGATGTGGATGTGGATCACCAGTTGCTTGGCGAATCAGCAGGTGGCGACAGTCTCCCCAAAGTCCCTCTCTCCGACTTCCCTCTCCCAGATGTCCCACTCCCTGATGCGCGCCTGGATGGCTCTGTAGGTTAGGAGTGAACCAGTCCTTGCATTGCTGAGGAGGCGATGGTTGTTGCGTTCGGGTTAGGGTCAGGTTCTTGTCTTGTTTGATTCCTTTGTTCTAATCGATTTATCTCAGGTATTGATTATTACACGCGTCGCCAGGTTTTTGGATCGCTCAGTGTTTATTTTATTCATAGTATTATGGGACATTGCGCATGCCGCGTTTTTGCAACTCCTGGCGTGTAAGGAACCTCCGTGTGATTGTGTTGAGGCTCAATACATCTCTCAAGTTAGCTGAAAGTATCGTGAGCTTACACACCAGGCTGCTCAGGCCCAACACCAACTTTCGTCCCTGTCTACACTGAATACTCCACTCCTCACATGTCGTCGACAATGCCAGAGAAGACCCCTTTCTGTTGCCGCGAATGTACATGCCGGAAGAAGTTCACCTCAGACAGCTGGCGACTTAAACATATCAAATTACACCATCCTGGAGACCTTCAAGTTGCACGCCAGAAGAATCTGGCCATTTGCAGGTCGCCCCGATGCATAGAACCGGCTCAGAGTCGTGAATTTAACGCTAACAATGATTCAGGCGAAGACTTCGATGCATTTCCCCACCTCGAACACGTTCAAAACATCGCAGACTCGGAGTCTAAACCACTGCCAGCTCCTCTGCTGCAGACGGAAACATACCCCGGCGCCGGCGCTCCGCTGAGTGATTACATTGCTGAGCCATGGGAACGCGACGCTCAGGGGTGCCTTGAGACGAACCTACAGCACAATCCCTACTACCCGTTTGCGACGGGTGAAGAGTAGAAATATATCCAGTGTGGGATCAAGAAGAAGGGTATCAAGACGTACTATGACAACGTGTTGAAGGAAGAAAACACCGCTCTGCGTTTCCCAAGCTTCAACAACGGGGATGGCGTCCAAAAGCTCATGGCTAGCATCCCAGATGATCAGGCTTTCGGGGAGTAGGAATATCAGAAAAAAATATCTCCGTCCGGGCGGAATGGCTCCGTCAGAGTGGACGCGCTCCGTCAGAGCCATCAGAGACACCCATGTGGCAGATAACTTTGTGCCCGGCGTCAATTCAACATGTCGTGTTCCATATCGCCCTCTGATCAATGTTTCACCATTTCTTCTCATTCTGTCCGTCTCCTATTTTAAACAATCACTCAGGTGTTGTGGCCAACTGTGACCATATGTCGGAATGGATTGGTTGGGTACGCGCTTGCATCGGGATAGCAATGCGATGGCTGATGCTGCGAAAATCTCTCCTTGGGTTCCTTCGACCAGCGTCCAAAATGCCATTCTCTCTTTATTAATTGTACGGGATTGCACGGCGATGGGTGACGCTGCGAAAATCTCTCGTCGTGTTCCTTCTACCTGTGCGCAATGCAATTCTCTGTTTACCAATTATACACATCATTCCAAGTCGCCAGATCTATGTGGCTATTGACAATCCATCGTTCATTCCGTCCGTCTCCTGTCTTACTACTAGTCGCTATCCCTGGAATGACGTGTGCGCAGCCAACAATATTTCCCATGCTGAACACTTGCAAAGCAACGGCTGCCGGTGCTTTTCTCACTTGTACAAATGTCGAGAAGGGATCCAAGTTACCCGAGTTTTCAGGTATTGTGGTGAGCGCCAGGGCTAACCAGTACTCAACGAAAGCTCCATCTTTGTTTAGGAGTTTGATTGTGAGTAGTCATTGCAGTTGCCACGGGAGACGCCCATTCAGCGTGCCATAACACCTCCCCGGGCGTTGCTTTACCCATACCCAGTCGTTCTGTCGATCCCGTCCGCGCCAGCTCTGGCTTCCTGTGCATTGACACATCTGAGATATGCGTTCACCATCTAAACCTTCAACTTGAACCTTAATACCATGGTAAATAGAGAGCTCCATTGGGTGCAGTTGTTCATCCGATATATACGTCTTGTTAGGACTCTTATGCTTGATAAACTCCCGGGTGCCGCTGTATATTGCCACGTGGTGCGTTGCGTCCTGTGTATTGTCGAGTAATGCTCTGAAGTCTTTGATCACAGCGTCAGGATGCTTTCCATCATGGCGGTTTTGGGGCCCGATGAATTTGGGCTTCCCATATGACTGGGAGCCCAGGGGGGCAGCCTGATCGGCACCGGAAGGGGGGACTTTGCAGGCGGCAGCACTGTTCTCCCAACGCTGAGTGAGGGCTTGGAGATTGAGCTCTCTAATTTGGAATCAGAGAATGTGACGCTGAAAGGTGATTACTTGCAGCAGGTAGTTGAGATTGTGCTTGGAGGCGTTCCAACCATCCTTGAGGATTGTTTTATGTGTTTGTTCATGTCGCTCGGCAGAATACTGTTGCAAGGCTCCGTATCAATGAGTCTGTTTGACCCAACGAGACATCAAGTGGATCTTCGGAAAGTTGAAGTTGGCATCCAACTCCTTGGAAACATCTATCTCGTGGCTGATGTAATCCCGCAAGGCATTCATTTCACGCTGCTCCTTGGACGGCGTCCAAGTCTCAGCATTTGATTCCTCGTCTACTTTTCGCTTCTTCAGGAGTTCCGTTCTTGGGGCATTGGCTTCTGCCTTCGCCTTTTTGCCGGCTCGCCTGAATGAGAAAACATCTTTGAAGGTGTGAAAACAATGCAAGCCGTCCTCCATGTAGCTCAAAGTTGCATCATCATGAGATTTATATCGAGCATGCATATAGATTTCTAACAATGCCCGTGTGCACTCTATTGCACGATTGAATATGGGACGCTACGCGGGGCTTCCGCCTCGTAGAAACTGGGTTACAACTCCAATCAGGTACCGGCTCATTTCCTTCATCTCCTTCCCATTCCATTGAGAAACATCCTCATATGACCTATTTCTTCGTGTGAGGTCGTGGTAAGCGGGCACGGATAACCAGATTGCAATGTACTTGTGGAGCCATTCGTGCGTCTTCATGAAGTGGAAAATCCACTTCTGGAGGTGGTCAGGCATGCCGATCTGCATTGAATGGAGGAGGTCGGTCTTCGGGAGGTCACTCACGATACAGGGAATATGTCGAAACACGTTGAATCCTCGGTGGACATGGCGCAATGAGAGTTCGGCGTCGGCTGCCTTGGTGTTGGCATCGCTGAGCGATCTATATAGGTTGTGATCCGGCCGGGGGTGTTGCTTGTCAGAAGGGACATAATCTCCAAGTTCGTTCTTTGGACACCCGCACCTAAAACAGACAAGCCGCTCGAGATGATGTAGGTCGCTATAATCAGGGCAATCTGCCAGCCATGCTGCTAAAACCGGTTTGCATTGCCCGAAGTTGCCATCTGCACAGAAAACATTGTAATACCCGCTCTTGGCGTTGGGATTTTGTTTCAATGTGAGAGGCTGGAGTACCTGCCGGAGTACTTCATTCAGCACCTCTTGGTTGTTTTGCCGCTGCTTATCCAGCCGCTTCTGAGGAATATTGCGGTCCTTGATTGCAATCGGCAGGAGAGCGACCATTACGATGGTGTGTATTGAGGGCATCTGGCGGATCGTCGAAGATAGATTGCCAATTGTCATATAAACAGGCCACTCTTTCTTGTCGCCAGCAAAATTCGAGAGATGTGTTCCATTGGACATCAAGATGAAGGGTACCAGTGTATCCCCCAGTCTGAGAGTTGCCTTAACGTTGATTAGCGCGTAATTATACTCGAGTATCTCTGCTTACCTATGTCTCCCACCCTCAGTCCGCAGTGTGCATTTCGGTATGGAGGCGTTTTGGTGGCATATCGCTGTTAACGCAACGCGGAGGGGCGTAGATGAGATGCTCGGCGTAGGCTGTCTGCTGCATCAACCATCTCATGCTTTTGATGATGTCTCGACTCCAGTATTCGATAGGGCGTTGGTGATTGTCATTCCATCTCATATCCTCGACCGTGTGTAGTTCCCACTCCCCCAGAGCCTGATCATCTGGCATGCTAGCCACGAGCTTCTGGACGCCATCCCCGTTGTTGAAGCTTGGGAAACACAGAGCAGTGTTTTCTTCCCTCAGCACGTTGTCATAGTGCGTCTTCATACCCTTCTTCATTATCCCACAATGGATATATTTGTACTCTTCACGCGTCGCAAAAGGGTAGTAGGGATTGTTCTGTAGGTTCGTCTCAAGGCAACCCTGAGCGTCGCGTTCCCATGGCTCAGCAATGTGATCGCTCAGCGGAGCGCCGGCGCTGGGGCATGTTTCCCTCCGCGGCAAAGGAGGTGGCGGTGGTTGAGACTCCGAGTCCGCAATGTTGTCAACATGTTCGAGGTAGGGAAACGCGTTCAATTCTTCGACTGAATCATCGTTTGCGTTAAATTCGCGACGCTGGGCCGGTTCAACGCGTCGGGGCACGCTGCGAATAGTCTGATTCTTCAGGCGTGCAACTTGAATGTGTCCAGGATGGTGTAATTTGATATGTTTAAGTCGCCAGTTGTCTGTGGTGAACTTCTTTCGGCATGAAAATTCAGGGCAATAGAAAGTGGTCTTTGCTGGCATTGTCGACGACACGTGAGGAGTGGAGTATTTAGCGTTGGAAGGGGCAAAAGTTGGTACTGGGCCTGAGCAGTCTGGTGTGTAAGCTCATGATACTTTCAGCTAACTTGAGAGATTTATTGAGCCTCAACACCATCACAAGGAGGTTCCTTACATGCCAGGAGTTGCAAAAACGCTCCATGCGCAATGTCCCATAATACTATGAATAAAATAAACCCTGAGCGATCCAAAAACCTCGCGATGCGTGTAATACTCAATGCCTGAGATAAATAGATTAGAACAAAGGAAACAAACAAGACAAGAACCCGACCCTAACCCGAACGCAACAACCATTGCCTCCTCAGCAACGCGAGGACTGGTTCACTCCTCGCCTACAGAGTAATCCTGGCGCACCTCAGGGAGAGAGACATCGGGAAGAGGGACGTCGGGGAGAGGGACATCGGGGAGACTATCGCCACCTGCTGATTCGCCGAGCAGCTGGTGATCCACATCCACATCGAAGGTGTTTCCGGCTGCCTCAGCTTGTCGCAGACTTCGCACCGCCAGGTGAGGTTCTTGCAGCGTCACAAGCCCCAAATCCGCCAGCCCATTGAGAGGATGAGTCTATGGCGTTCGTGGTCGTGGGCGAGGCTCCAGGGTTAGTGGCCGTGGGGCAGGCACCGGAGATGGTGGCCGTAGGGTATGCCTGCATATCTCTTGGCCTTGCTCAGGTAGCACGATTGGCTGATCGTCTACCATGGTATCTACATCGTCAGACGATGTATTTACCATCTCTCCCCGGCCAAAAGTCCGAGGTTCTTTGTCATCATCCTCATCCTTATCCTCCTCCTCATCCTTATCATCCTCCTCATCCTTATCCTCCTCCTCATCCTTATCCTCCTCCTCATCCTTATCCTCCTCCTCATCCTCATCCACCCCCTCCTCCTCCTTCTGATCTTCCTCCTCCTCATCTTCCTCCTCTTCATCATCACCGTCCCTTTCCATATCCACATCGCCGTCTAAATCAACACCGTCGGGTGCGTCCGCATCATCCTCCATGCCCATATCCACATCAGGATCAAGTTCTGAGTAATATTCTCCATCCGACTCGGTAGAGTCGGTATCATCATCTGGAGAAATTGGCACGGCGGGCGATGCTTCCGGCTCTAAATATACCCACTCTAGTTAGCCCTCCGTGTCCGAGTCTGTCTCATACATTTCCTTCTGCAACTGCAAAGCAACGGCATGAGAGATATCATCTCCTCCTGCGGTTTGTTTAACAACTCCTTTCCCTTTACCGTTTCCCTTCCCCTTCCCCTTCCCTTTCCCCTTCCCGTCCTTTGTTCCCTCCCCTTTCCTGGTGCCTTTCTCACCGCCCTGTGTGTCCTCCTCACCCTCGCCATTGTCATTGTCATTGACATTGCCAGGACGGCTCCTTCCACCGCTCGGTGCTCCGGGATTTGCCCAGTTCTCTTCCCCATCATCATCGTCGAATATCTCATCCCAATTCAGTGGCCTAATGGTCAGGAAGTCGCCTGGCTTGTACCGCCAACAGCTTGGCGGCTCAATATTTGCCCTGGGATCATCGCTACCGTACCAAGAGAAATGCTCGCCGGTGCGTTCCACTTTTCCCGAGCTGGTTGTCTGCAGATTGGAGCGATCGACTTGAACCCCGAAGGCACGGGGGTCATCTCACCTGCAATTGTCCTGTTGACCGCGGGTCTTGTGAAACATTTGCCCCATATATGATCGGAAGGCTGCCCACCACTCCCGAGAAGGTGAACTCCTGCTCCTGTGTTGCGGCCACATCAGCTGGAATTGTGAAAAGTGGGGAGTCGTGACTGGATCAAGAAAGATTATGTCATAAAAGAGGTCCCAGGCCCTCTCATCCTTGACGCCACAAACATTGTATATCCGTATGAGGCCACTGATGTATTCTGAGATGAATCCCTTTATACGGTCCCGATCCAACGACAGGCGTCGATTTATAACCCATGTCGGCAATTTTTGCCCTAGCAGTTGCATTCCCCTTTCCTTCGCGGCTGCGCTTTGGTGCGATCGCTGCGAGTTGAAAATGAATCTACATCCGAGGCGTTAGCATTATGATACAGTTCAAAGTAGCGGAAGGAAGCCCAGCGTGAATGTACAAAGTTGTGTGGATCATGGGGTGTGTTTTGGAACGAGAGCGGTTGTTTTGTGCAAGTCACGTGATGTCGAGATAGTTGAGGATGCTGGTGGTGTGTTTAATTGCTGGCGGTGTGTTTAATACAGGAGGAAAAGAGAATGGAGGTGTAGGCGGGAAGAAGGGATATATATACTCGACTTCCTGCCATTTGGTTCATATTCTGCTTTTTGTTGGTTAATGAACACAAAACGTCCCAGCCTTGATCTTGCTCAACCACCACGCACCTCATGAATGAGGAGCCTCGAGACGAGATTTAGTATATGCGGTGAGGACAGTTTGCAACGCTGGGCGTTGCTTTGGCATCACATACCACTTTTACTGCTCAGACCTCGTGCATCTTGGAGCAAAGTGAGTAGTTCTCAAGTTGTCCCAACTGTGCAACCATCCAACCCGGCTACCAACGCCTAGCAGTGGAAAAAGCACATGCAACTGATGTCATCGGATAGAGAATACGTCATTGTTCGCTTTGCGATGCGTTTAGCTCTGCCAAACGGGGATTTCAACTGGGAAACTGAAGATATACACAATCGATGGTTCGAGGTATTGTGCCAAGAATGAGTGCAATTCGATGATACTCGCGCCAAGAAGGCACAAACATCCTTCAAGCGGTGCAAATAGACCTTCAGACATTGCTGTAACCGTGAATATCAATGCTTAGTTCAATCTGAGTTTAATCTGAGTGTAATCTGATGGCAGTTAACCACATAATTGAATGCTTTTGAAGGGATCTCATCCCCAAGTACTGTCAGGGTTCAGAGTCTAGTGCGGTCTACACTGCGCCTCCCTTTTTTGTCGAATCTCTCCATGGTCGCTCAAATAGGAGTCTACCTCGCCTGCTGTGACATATGCATCCAGAGGAAATTATTGCTACCTTTCAAAGGTCGAACATCTATATCGGACTATGCCTTCGCAAAGTCCTCACCCTGACACAACTCCGCTAGTACGCATTGTTCCAAGTCTTGCTAATCGTCAGAATCAACAAAAGCATGGGCCTTCAGGGAACTCTCTACTTCCGCCTGGTAGGAGACGTGTTTCCTTACCAGTTGGCGAGAGGGCTTCCTCTCGAGGAGGGAGGTCCGTTGGGTCTACAATCCAAGGTCAGAACTCCACCCTCTCATCTTCGCTGAACAATTCTCGTGTTGCAGATATGACTGAACTTGTGACTTCCACCCCGTCCCCTACACTGCGACAGTCAATAAATACTGCAACCGCCATGCTGAGTACAAGCAGTTATAGCACACTAAAAGCCTGAGGAACCTTACAGACAGACTCAACGTGTCGTGTTATATCCAGCCGCGCATCCGGCATTGCTACCATTCCCACTCCTCTCAGCGGTTTTGATAACCTGCCTACCCCCATCCCTAATCCTGAAGCCCGCACGATCATTACAAATCCACTGCGAATGGCAGCTACTGATCAGATTCAGAGACAGAGGCAGTGGCAATTGCAACTGCAGGCGGTGTCTACACCTTGATCAATGGTCTCCGGCAGTCGCAGCATCCATCGACATGGTCACTCAGACATGACGCGTCTTGCATTTGCAACGGGCAGACTCCTGGAGCTCTACATGTGGAACAGACGGCCGTTTATGAGTGACAGCGACTTGGAGATGGTAAGTTATGCAACGCGACGCGTTGCGAAAGCATTGCCTAAAGCCCCACACTGGCAGATAATTGAGACATACCGGAACACCGCTATGCAGCAAACCAACATTTGGTCCATAGCATTCGAGGCACGCACAAAGGAGATCATGAAAGAGGTACCCTGTATCAACAGCCCACGTTGGATATTGCACGCTCAAACCGGTACCAGGTTCTCGCACAAGTCAATAAGGTTAAATCCCATTTTATTCAATCAGCAAGGGACAACATTGCAGAGCTTTATGATCTCCACCGCATTGAATCCGCTGCAGAGGGTTTGGAATTCATTGATTCCCTTCTGGTAGACAACAAGTATCTTTTCCCGGTAGCAGAGCATGTGGAAGGTGGTGTACGCGGTCGACATCCAATGCAGAGAGAGTCGAAAGCTGATGACGAATGGCTAGTGTCCACATTACTTCCTGGCGGAAGCCATCCCGCGGATTATCTACATCAAATTTTATTATCAGGCGAATAACCACAGTATGTATGCTGATGGATTTTATAATTCCATGATTGACGACAAGGACGGTCATATACCCTCGCCACTGATCATGTTTACATGCACCTTGTTGCGCCATGCTCCCCTGGAGTGGCAAAGGAAAAAAGGTGTTTATCCGAAACCTTCCAAGACAAACCTGAAAGCGGACAGACCTGATCACTCGAACTACTTCAACTACAACAATGACGCTGGTAAGATCGCATCCAGCTGCACTGTAACGGGTCGCAAGTTGTTAACCTCGCATGGCATTGCAGATACGTATATGTTCTTGATGAATACCTGGAACACAATACCAGAGAGCTATCAACAGCGGCTGAATAACAACACTCTTGCTAGAGTCAAACGTCAGATCCAACAGGCAGAGGACCCAACGCCTGCCGTGGTGATCAGCGTGGAAGCAGCACGTGTTGACAATGCTATTCTGTTTGACCATTTGACCTCCGAAGTGGCGCTGGAGGAACCTGAGGTTTGAAGCACTGACCCAAACATCCCGATAGACAACAATTGCATGGATGACGAACTGCATTTCGGGATGCCAGGGGACAGCGGGGTTTACAAAGATGGGGGTGATGACAGCGATGAGTGCAATGCCATCCCGACCGCCAGCCGGCAACGACTGCCTGTGACCGAACTCGAGTGGTTTGACCTGCACACCAGTGATGTCGATCGGTATGAAGGCGACGATGGCGATGATGCGGATGTGGATGAGCAGGAAGAAGCATCGCTAGCTGATGATGGATCAACGCAGAATCTGGAGGACTGAGGGCATAGTACTACAGAGTGTGAACATTAGACATGGCGATGATGCGGATGCGGATGAGGAGGAAGAAGCATCGCTAGCTGATGATGGATCAACCCAGAATGTGGAGGACTGAGGGCATAGTACTGGAGAGTGTGAAGATTGGACATGGCGATGATGCGGATGCGGATGAGGAGGACGAAGCATCACTAGCCGATGATTGATCAATGCAGAATGTGGAGGACTGAGGGCATAGTACTAGAGAGTGTGAAGATTGGACAGTATATTTAAGACCTGTAAAATACGATAGTGGTGAAGTAAATGCAATTGCAAGTGATGTATCCGAAGCGAAGACTGTATTGTAATAAGTGACAACATCTCAAAACTAAACATACATGGGGAGAGTGCAGCATCCGATATATACCTCTAAGCGGAGAGGCAAAATTTGGCACTCGGCCGGAGAAAGGCACAAACATCCCCAGGCTTTGTGCAAACTGCTTCAGCATAACTGCAGCCCATGCGAGAGTGTAACACACGTGTCATTCTGATGATGCGTATACGTCACCACAAAGTAAAGGAGGTACGTATGCAACGCGACCTGTCGCCTGGGCGACGGGTAGGGTGTAAATCTCCTTCAGAGGGTACGAGGTTCCTTCAGAGCCGTCAGAGCCGTCGGGAACACCCGGGTGTTTCAGACGGACACTAGGGTCGTTGCTGATGATCTACACACTCTCAAGCCTATGAGATGGAATGACAATCACCAATAGCCTATCAAATACTGGAGTGGAGACATCATCAAAAGCATGAGATGGTTGATGCGGCAGCCAGCCTACGCCGAGCATCTCATCTACGCCCCTCACCGTTGCTTTAACAGCGATGCACCACCAAAACGCCTCTATACTGAAATGCACACTGCGGACGGGTGGTGGGAGACACAGGCAAGCAGAGATACTCGACGATAATAACATGCTAATCGAGGTTAAGGCAACGCTCAGACTGGGGGATACTCTGGTTCCCTTGGTCTTCATGTCCGACGGAACACATCTCTCGAATTTTGCTGGCGACCAGAAACAGTCACCTGTATATATGACAATTGGCAATCTATCTTCGAAGATCCACCAGATGCCCACAATGCACACCGTCGTACTGGTCGCTCTCCTGCCAATTCCAATCATGATCCGCAACATTCCTCAGAATTGGCTGGATGAGCAGCGACAAACAAATCTAGATGTGCTGAACGAAGTACTATGGCGCGTACTTGAGCCTCTCACGTTTAAACAAAATCCCAACGCCGAGAGCGGGTATTACAACGTTCTCTGTGCAGATGGCAACTTCAGGCATTGCAAACCGGTTTTAGCAGCATGGCTTGCAGATTACCCTGAGTATAGCGACCTACATCATCTCGAGCGGCATGTCTGTTTTTGGTGGGAGTGTCCAAAGAACAACCTTGGAGATTATGTCCCTTCTCACAAGCAACACCCCAGGCGGGATCACATCCTATATAGAACGCTCAGCGATGCCAACACCAAGGTGGCTGATGCCAAACCCTCATCGCGCCATGTCCACCGAGGATTCATTGTGTTTCGACATATTCTCTGTATTGTGAGCGACCTCCTGAAGCCCGCCCTCCTCCATTCAATGCAGATCGGCATGCTTGACCACCTCCAGAAGTGGATTTTCCACTTCCTGAAGACGCATGAACAGCTCCACAAGTACAATGCAATCTGGTTATCCGTGCCTGCTTACCACGACCTCACACCAAAAAATAGGTCATATGAGGATGTTCCTGAATGGAATGGGAAGGAGATGAAGGAAATGAGCCGGTACCAGGTTGGAGTTGGAACCCAGTCTGAACGAGGCGGAAGCCCTGCGTAGCGTCCCATATTCAATCGTGCCATAGAGTGCACACGGGCATTGTTAGAATTCTATATGTATGCTCGATATAAATCTCATGATGATGCAACTTTGAGCTACATGGAGGACGCCGTGCATCGTCTTCACACCTTCAAAGATGTTTTCTTACTCGGGCGAGCTGGCGTGGAGGGGATCGACAGAACGACTGGGTATGGGTAAAGCAACGCCCGGGGAGGTGTTATTGCATGGGGAATGGGCGTCTCCCATGGCAACTGAAATGACGATTCAAATTCAAACTCCTAAACGAGGATGGAGCTTTCGTTGAGTACTGGTTTGCACTGGCGCTCACCACAATACCTGAAAACTCGGATATCTTGGATCCCGTCTTGAAATTTGTACAAGTGAGAAAAGCACCGGCAGCTGTTGCTTTGCAAGTGTTCAGCGTGGGAAATATTGTCGGCTGCGCGTACGTCATTTCACAGATCGCTACTAGTAGTAAGACAGAAGACGGACGGAACGAGCGATGGATTGTCAATAGCCACATAGATCTGGCGACTTCGAATGATGTGTTTAATTCGTAAAGAGAGAATTGCATTTCGTGCAGGTAGAAGGAACGCGACGAGAGATTTCCGCAGCGTCACCCATCATCTTGCAATCCCGTATAATTAGTAAAGAGAGAATTCCATTTTCCGCACAGGTAGAAGGAACGCGAGGAGAGATTTTTGCAGTGTCACCCATCACATTGCAATCGAGATGCAAGCATGTACCCAATGAACCCATTCCGATGTATGGTCACACTTGGCCACAACGCCAGAGAGATCGTTCAAAATAGGAGACCGACAGAACGAGAAGAAACGGTGAAACAGCGATCAGAGGGCGATATGGAACACGACATGGTGCAATCACACTGGGTGCGGAGTAATCCGCCACCGGGGTTTCTCTGATGGCTCTGATGGAGTGCGTCCACTCTGACGGAGCCATTCTGCCCGGTCAGAAATATTTTTGGCTGATGTTGATGATATCGATTACGAGGTCATAAACATAGGTGACATCGATTTCGATCAACCGCCACCAGAAGCCAGGAAAGGATTAAAGAAAATGCTATGCGCGATGACAAGAAGCAAAGTATATGCAAGCGGCTTGCAAAAGGAGATGTTATTGATAATAACTACATGCTTAAAGAAGATATAATATGTTGGAAGAATAGGATATGTGCGCCAGAAGGAATGAGAAAATGAATTTTCCAATTAGAACATGATTCGAAAGTAGCAGGACATTTCAGAAGACAACAAATGTTTGAATCGCTTACTAAGAATTTTTGTTGGCCAAATATGGAAACGGAAAGTAGAATATTTTATACGAGTTGTGACACCTGCCAAAGAACGAAATGCCCGAGATATGCGAAGCATGGATTGTTTTATCCCTTGGAAATAGCAGGTAAACCCGGGACGCATATGAGTATGGATTGTATTACTGATTGACCAGAATCAGACAGAGCAACAATGATATTGGTAGTAGTTGACAGGTTTACAAAAATGGCTTATTTCTTTCCCATTAAAAAGCAATATTCACCTACGGTAGCCAGAGTGTATCTGGAAAACATTTGGAAATATCATGGGTGTCCAGAGAATGCAGTTTCAGAACGAGACGGAACATGTACAGGGCAATATTTCGCAGATCTTTAAAACTTCGTGGGGTGTAAACGAAGTATGAGTACGGCCTGTTATCCTCACACTGACGGGCAAATGGAACGGATAAACCAAGTGATTGAACCATACTGAACGTCGTATTGCAATTACGAACAGAACGACTGGGCATCCATATTAGCAATGGCCAAATACACATATAACAATTGGAAAAATTCAACCACGAAGATATCTCCCTTTTAAGCCAATTATGGATTCGAACTATGCACATATTGGCCTACAGATCTACAGTTCAGAAATCCACCGTCGGAAATTTATGGACATTATATGCAGGAAGTGGTTAGGAAATCAAACACTCAACTTGAAACCTCGATACATCAGCACACTGTATTTTAGTCACTGGAAGCCTGCAGGAGTGTCTGAGAGGATGTGGAGTGTAAACTTATATGCGTCAATTTCAGGAGAGTATCAGACGCTAGGAGGGCATTCCGGCCGGCTTTTGGAGTCACTGAGACCTCTGATGACAGGCACAGGAGTACCAGGGGAGTGATTGGGATAAGTTTGGGAACTCCTCGCAGCGCCGGAGAGAACTTTGAGTGCACCTGGGAGCACTTGCGAGCGCCAGCGACAAGTCTTCGTAAGCTGGGGACAAGTCTGGGTGCACCGGTGACAAGTCGGGGTGTGCCGACGACCAGTCTGGGAGCACCTCGACTCACAGTTGAGCAGTCTGGGAAAAATAGCATCTTTGGGAATGCTGCTGGTGTGCCTGGAAATCATAGCTACTACTTAACATTCAATAATTGTTAAAACTCATGTATTCAGTTTGTATTCTCATCTGTGTATCTATGTATCAACGTATCAATGTATCTATGTATCTATATAGCTACCCATCGACACACAGTATATCTGTACTGGCTGCAGGCAGTGCTTGAGGGCAATTCAAGGTGCTCCTGAAAATGCCAATTGAGTGAACTCAGAGATACACTCTGAGGTCGTGATCGAGCAAGTTTGGAGATGCACTTGGAGGCCCAGCTGGAGTGAACTTAGAGATGCACTCTGAGATTGTGATCAGGTGAGTTTGAAGTTGCACCTGGAGGTTATGCTCGTGTGAACTTGGAGGACGTAATCGAGCGAATTTGGAGATACACTTGGAGGCTGTTGATCGAATGAGTTTGGAGATGCACTTCGAGGCTGGGATCGAGCGAATTTGGAGATGCACTAGCAGGCTGTGATCAAGCGAGATTGGAGGAGTACTTGGAGGTGGTTGATCAGGAGGTGGTGTTACGGGGATATTTAGGCCCAATAATCAATACAACATTTATTAGACTAAATGAAGCCGCCTATCTAAACCTTCTCTCCTCGTCTTTCCCAAGACTCAATCTCTTATCTAGTTCTTCTAGTAAGAGCTCACCACTCCTCCTGGTCGATCCAAAGTCGCCCTTCGGAGAATTCTTCGAAGGGCAACAACCCGGTAGTGATGTAACTGTGAACGTCGTATTCGATACCTAATATATTTACGTACAATTAAAGAACGCGGCAGATGTGGATTAAAAGCTGCTCGTTGCAGTATGGTATTTGTTCGCCGACAGTTTCGACGACCGCTTGATGTGCGTATTGAGATTGTGTCAGTTTGAACGAACACATATAGACTCTACTCACGTAAGTGAAGTAGGGAAGTAATGGCACAGGTTTCTTAGATAGAATTCTTAATAATATTTTAAGGTGTTCTTTCCTTATAATGTCTGACTGTGGATTGCTGCTCGAGCTTGGTTCTTTTCATTGTCGGGGGACAATGCGAGTCTTTATATAGTAGGATTCTCAGGTCAAGCTTGCCTTCGGATTACCTCAATGACACATAGATTGAACGATAGGTTATCGCCAAGTCAGCTTGATTGACTCATTGATAATGCCACGAATTCCCTCTTGATTATCGTGTTTATGTATGAGTGGTTTCAAGGCATTATGCCCCCACGTTGGGCCATCCTCATATCATGATATCACTCGCACATAATATGACAACTAGTAACTTCAACTTAGACATCTCGCTGCCCGTTCGTTCATTAGTTGGAACGTCTGACGACTCATAGGCTTATCAGCGCTTATCGCAATATAATTTAATAGCTGGTTGCTATTAATTGCCTCTCCTCAGATAAGCATATTCAGCATTGCGTCAGAGATTTAATCGGCGACCAACCAATACTCTGCCAACGTAGATTATGACACGCATACCTCGTATTATCAAAGTGGTATGACGTTGCGATGCATACTAACTCAATCTAATGAGCAGGGTCGCTTCTGGCCTCTTATCATTAGCCAATGCCAATAATCCCTCAGACACCGCATGCTTAGGTCTCGACCGTCTGTCGACCAGAGATAGCCGCAAGGCGTTCTCACCGCTGAGCGTGTGAGCTTGCAGATTCCCACTTGCTTGCATACCGCGTAATCGTCTGCTGCACACGTAATTCTGTGTAAGCACAAGTCAACTGTGTGTTATCCCGCTAGATAAGATATTGAAGGTGTGGTCAATAATTATGCGCACTGGTGAAGATTTTTCACTTCCCAGTTATGGCGACATAATTGCATCATCAAAACTGAATCCGCTAGTCAGGGCGTACCTTATGACTAATTGATCGACATGCGGCCCGAGTATAATCCCACTAAGGACTACTCGGCTGACTACGATGATGATGTTCCACAAGTAGGTGTTTTGCATATGTTCATCATTCTCAAATGAATAGGCACATGTACTTGCTGCAATCCATTCATGTATCATTACCGCTATTAGGAGAGAACCCCTAACAGGTGGTTGATCTGGAGGTGGTTGATCTGGATGTGGTTGATCTGGAGGTGGTCGATCTGGAGGTGGTTGATCTGGAGGTGGTTGATCTGGAGGTTGTCGATCTGGAGGCGGTCGATGGGAGGTGCGCCTGGCACTGAGACTCTATTCATCGGCTAGTTTACTGAAAACCGTGGGAATCTGACGAGGTGCCTTTATCTGTTGAGCTCTTATGGAGAACTGGCTGGTGGTAGTCGATCTGTGCAGGGAGGCACACTGGAAGTTAAAGCTACATTCAGGGGTCAACATGTAATCATGAAAATGAAGGGACGACTGACAATCTGAGGTGTATACTGTACTCCGTGTATGCTGCACTCGGTGTATGCTGCACTCGGTGTATGCTGCACTCGGTGTATGCTGCACTCGGTGTATGCTACAACTCGGTGTTAACTCATGATCATGGCATGGAGATATGCAAAGGGATGATGCAACTTTGTGTTCTGCGATGATTGTAGAGTTGTGGATGAGAAACAGAGAGATGGGGGAGGAAGATGGGAATGATATGGAGGATACAAGTGGATAGGAGAAATATGGAGTATGACTTGCCTGATTGAGGTTAGAAGACCTCGTATCGGGTATATTATGCGCCGGATAGGGACTCGTACCTGCCATATTGGGGACGGTAAATTGACTCGCATACGAAATCCTCGTAAGTCCCAGTTTCCCATGATGATTTCCCACATCTCCTCTCATTTCTCTCTTTCTTGCCCTCAACTCTACCATCACCTCAGAACACGAAGTTAAGTCATCCCTCTCTATCTCTCCATGCCATGATCATGAGTCATCACCGAGTACAGCATACACCGAGTACTGCATCATTCCCTGATCGTCAATCTCCCGCTCCCGTCTAGTTTCTCATCTCTCGGCGAATGTACTTAACACTCTACATTCCCACAATTACAAATTAACCAATGAATAGAGTCTCAGCTCCCATCTTCCCTCCCTCCCAAACTACCGCCTCCAGATTGACCAGCTCCAAGTACTTCTCCAATCTCGCTCGATCATGGCCTCCAGATGCATCTCCGAACTTGCTAGATCACGGCCCCCAAGTGCATGTCAAAACTTGCTCGATTACGGCCTCAAAATTCGCACGATCATGACCTCCAAGTGCCTCTCCAAACTCACTCGATCATGGCCTCCCAGTGGATCTCCAAACTTGCTCAATTACTTCCTCGAAGTTCGCACGATCATGCCCTCCAAGTGCATCTCCAAACTCGCCAGCTTAAGGCCTCCAAATGCATCTGTGAGTTCACTCGATTCCGGTCTCCAAATGCATCTCCACACACGCTCGATCCCGGACCCCAAGTGCCTCTCTCAGTTCACTCGATCTTGGTCTCCAAATTCATCTCGAAACCCGCTCTATCCCGGCCTCCCTGTGCATCTCTGAGTTCACTCGATCTCTGTCACCAAGTGCATCCACAAAATCACTCGATCACGGCCTCCAAGTACATCTTGAGGCAGCGACGGAGGGGCTACGGAGATACAGCGGTAACGGAGGTGGACAGAGTGATGGGGAGTATATATCTGGCAGACCCCAGAGTAGATAGACATCCTATCATTTCCATCTCATCTTATCATACAATGAAAATACACAGTCTATCTTTCCCAACTTTTGGTCTCACTCACTCTGTCGGAGATTTGGTGGATCAACGCAATTGCCTTGATCCTCAATGCCGGGTAGTGTCTTATCTTCTCACCTGATTCCGACGCTGCTCGAGCCAAGAACTGCTCATTCTCATAAATTCCATTTGGATGTCGCGAGAGGTGTTGCGGAGTGTTGATTGTGGCCTCTCTGCCTTCTAGCCTCATTGTTTCACCACAACAGCCTCCAATTGGTGCATCTCTATGATCTCTCAATGGGCGGGTCCAGGTGCTCCTCCGATTATGCTCAACTTACCATCTGCAGCCAGTTTGACCGTATGTATATATATAGATAGACTTCTATACTGCATGCCATATAATAATGTAGCAAATCTTGAGACTGTAACAAAGACCAATATGATAAGACAAAATGCCTTGTGGTTATTTAAGAACCACTGCTGTGAGAATCCGGCACCAAGTCTCCCGCAGAGCTGCGCTGTGGTCTCGGCTGCTCTCGAAGTCTCCCAGAGAGCTGCCCAGCGGTCTCACCTGCGCTTGAAGTCTCCCACAGATCTACGCAGAGGTCTCAGGAGCTCCAAAATTTGACTATTCTATACATCAAATCTCGTAGCATCCTGAATGCACAAGAGCAGTCTCAGGTGCTCCTGAATGCACCTGCAGTTATGGAGGTGCAATCAGGATGCTATGAGATTTGACGTAGACTGCTCTTGGAGAGTCTGAGAGCTCTTTGCTCAGCTCTAGTGGGGTCTGGGAGCATCTGGAAGTAGTTAGAAGCACTGGTGAGGTCGGGCGGAGTGTCTGGGAGGATTGGGTGTGGCTTCCGGACCGATATACAATTTGCTGATGTAACGGCAATCAAGAAAGTTTTCCAACATAAAAAGGAAATCTGTGGAGCCATTTAATAGTAATGCTAAATGGAAAGAACATTCGAGCAAAGCACCAATGCAAGAACTTGGAAGACAAGATCAATGGGCTTTTCGAAGTAGTGTCAGTGGGAAAGAATCAATGCTATCGCAAATTGGAATTGCCTGCATCTTGGAAAATACATCCAACTTTCAATATCTACTTACTGGAACAATATTGAGGACAAGATCCTTAGAAGCAAGTTGTCAAAGTAGAGGCAGACGATGTAGGATGGGTGCTGGAATTGATAATTGCAGGCCGAGCAACTGTTGACAACCCCAAAAGACATGTGTATTTGGTGAAGTGGGAAGGCTATTCACACGATGAAAATTGGTGGGAGAGTTATGAAAATGTGGCCAATACTATGTTGGAATTGCTGGACAATTGTAACGATATGAATCCTTCAATTGGAAGAGTCTGGAGGTATAAGGATAAAAGGAAAAAATGATTTTTATATTTATTTTTACATTTTGTATATTTGTTTATTTTTCTTTGGTACGTTGGGTGGTATCTTTTGCTTTTCTACTTGACATGATGGAGCACCATTGTGGTCACCGATGCTGGAGAAGGGGGTGATGTTAGGGGTTCTCCCTAGACGGCGATAATGGTACTTGCGACAGTTCAATGAATACATATCACGGATTTACTCTAGGTCTAGTCATGTAAGATGCATACAACCTATTCATGATGGCAAAAGTAAGCCAGCTGTATGATTCTTAGTGGAAATACATAAGGGTCATGTGTCAATTGAATATGCGAAGTTCTTGCTTACCAGATTCATTCACGATGATGCAATGATGCGGCCAGATCAACAGGAGTTAACTCCTGCCGTGCACATTGCTTTCAACCACATTCATTTTACCTCAACTAGCAGGACATGATTGATTGGACTGGAGATTACTCCGACACAGGAACAGGGCAGTTGATAGTTAATATGCAATTACGCGGGACTTCAGACTCAATGCCTCCGGGGATAAGAATTATCAGGGTACTCCCTGCCCAAACAGAGTAGTCTCGGCCTAAGCATGATGTGACTGAGGGAATAATGACATTCGCTGAAGATAACAGGCCTGAAGTAACCCTGCTCATTGGTTTGAGTTAATATGCATTGCAACATCATGTTCTATATTGGCATAGTATTGGTTAGTCACTGATTGAATCTATGACGCAAGCCAAATAGCCTCTTGGTTGAGGCATTAATTTGCGATAAAGCACTGCCTTTTATGATAGGCTGATGTTCCAACTACCGTACAAATGGAATTCGAGATGTCCAAGTGCAAGGTCGAGCTGGCATATTGTCTCACTTGATATCATGCGACGGATGGCCTGATTTCTTATCTGGGGCGTAATGCTTTGAAACAACATTGTATGAACACGATAACCTATTGGGATGAGTGGCACCTATCACAGGATGCATGCGGAAATGGCATGACATGACTGCGATAAGCTATCAATAGCAATACAGTCATAGCGTCGAAGTATTGGTGTTCAAACCCATCAAGACGACTCGAAAGAGATCACATTGTTCCGGCAATGAGAAGAACAAGCTCAAGCAGCGATCCGCAGTCAACAATCAGAACACCGAAGACGATCTTAAATTATTACAATGAATTCTACTCTTAAAGACACTATCAAAATTACTTCTCTACAACATACCAGGGACCAGTCCCTTTATGCCTGGGAACAGATTGACACAATCTGAATACGCACTCCAGAAGACAGTCGAGTCCTTCGGAGATCTAACCTTCTGTATTAAAGATTACCATTTAACCCACATCTCCGCCATTGTTATACACTACACGCATTTGGATGGTATCGGCTATCTACTCCATTCGTACTCATCTACCGGTTTGGTACTCTTCAAAGAATTTTCAGAAGATCTTTTGTTTCTAGACGAGGTGTAATCTATACGCAAGGCAGAAATAATAATACCTGGGAACAACTGGGAAGGACTGCTCTTGAAGAAGGTCAAGAGGTTGAATCTGAGGATAAGATGAGGAAAGAAAGAGTATCTTAGATTAGGTGGCCGTACTTGATTCAAGAAATGTTGTATTGATTATTGGGATTAAGCACCCCCATAACATTAAGCTCCATCATGGGGCGGGGGAACCGCATACAATCCTAATAGATAATACCAGTATACTTGAACTAATAATTATATGAACTGAAAACAAGTATAATATTTCAGCTTCGTTCTCGCAGGTAGGTATAGTTTGTGCTGGTGGGGTTGCTCTCCCAAATACAGGGCTTTGTCATTCTTTTATAGCTTTTCTTGGGCTACCAAAATCTAGGCCCAAAGATTGGTTACGATCTCATCTGTCATATCGTAGAGTACTCTTTTTGTTACAAGCCAGGCTCTATGATTGAGGACCACGCATCCCAAAGATTATTGTGTAATTTCATGATTGGTTTTGAAGCGTTAAGCTCCTGATAAGAATGGGGCTATCATCCGCAATTAGATTTAATTAAATAGTAACTTCAACTTAGATATCTCGCAACTTGTATATTTCAGAAAGTTGAAACATCTCCGTCACCTGACATGGTTACTTGGAGTGCTTTAACCCAATTGCTTAATCAATTGAGACACAACCTTCTCCATATAGGCTATTTGGCTTATCTGCTTCAGAGTCTTACATGGCGGCCCACCATTGCTCTGTCAACAATTAATCTTGATGTACCACAGCAGTATTATTGAACTGAAAGTAGTTTAGTCTACTCGTATCATCCCTGCCAGGGAGTTGGGAGTTACAGGACTTATATCATTGACCCATGTCTCCAGTAATCAGACACACCATGCTTAGGCCGAGCTATCTCTTTGGCCGGGGAGTACCCAAGGTGTTCCAATCCCACTGGGAGAATGGCTTGAAGTCCCACTGATTTGCATACTGGCTATTGCCTGCCTGACAGGTCACATGGATTAACAAAGTTGATGTGTCTAGTTGCACTTACCTTAGTTTAGTGAATGTGGTAAGAAATAACTGGCATCTTTAACCCTGAAGGCTTAAGACTGGCCAAGGTTATTGCATCCACAAATCAGTTCTACTGTAGTATGTGATATTCAATGAATCTGCTAGCAATAAGTCTCGCTATCAAATTAACACAAGGCTGCTGTGTAATTCCGCTAAGGACCACAGAACTGGCTTACTTACATTGTCTACATCAGAAAAATGTATTTTAGTCTCTGGGAGCCTCCAGAAGTGTCTGAGAGGATGTGGAGTGCAAACTTGGATGTGTCGATTTCAGGACAGTATCAGACCCTAGGAGGGTATTTTAGCTGGCTTTCAGAGTAACTGTGATCACTGATGACTTGGACAGGAGTACCATAGAAGTGATTGTGATAAGTTTGGGAACACCTCAGAGTGCCGGAGAGAACTTTGAGTGCAACTGAGAGCACCTGGGAGCGCCAGCGACAAGCCTGTGAGCCCCAACCACCAGACTGAAGCGCCGACCACAAGCCTGGGAGAACCGACCACAAGCCTGGCAGCGCTGAGAACATGCCTGGTAGCCCCGGCAACAAGTCTGGGAGCACCTCGAATCGATGTTGAGCAGTCTGGGAAAAACAACATCCTGTCTGGGAACGCTGCTGGTGCGCCTCGAAATCATAGCTACTACAACAATTTTTAGGACTCATGTATTCAGTTTGTATTGTCATCTATGTATCTACATCAGCAAAATGTAAAATGGTTCGGAAGTCATAACTCAATGACTCAGCTTTTCTGAACAGCCACACCGCTCCTTCCAGAGACTCCCAGGAGCTCCCAAACAGGCTGAATGCAAAACAATGTGCTTCTCAGGTAATCTGAGAGTACTTTCAGGTGCTCCTCAATGCTTCTGAAGTAGCGGAACAGAATACAGGAATTTCTAAAGAGTATGAAGTCGTCTTCAGAATGCTATAAAATCATGCCTTTAAGTTGGTAAAATTTCGGAGCTGCTGGGACTACGACACGTGTCTCCAAGACAATTCTGGTGCACCTGGAGCCAGACTTTCCGGGAGTGATAATAACTAATGTCTATATCAAATAGTAAAATTCGATAAAGTATCTCACAGCTACACACTTGAATCAGGCATTCCAATCTAATTAATATACAGTCCAGTAGGTATCTGAATCGACATGATTATTTACACGTCATACACTATCGATGCCGCCTGCTGCACCATTCTCCCGCACCAAATGCACCAGTCCAACCATTGTTCTGATGGGTACAGTATGCATCTTATTCATTTGTTTGGCAAACTGGATGAACCCGTCAAAACAATCAGCCCAACCATGAATATCTTTGTAAATTGTTGGAATCACCACCGCGTATTTTTGAGCTTGAGGACATAATACCGAGTGTTGAGTCTTCTTGCGCATCTTAGAAAAGGTCAATAATGCTGTCCCAGCTGGGAGGCGCTCCTGAAATTGGAGGATCTGATTCGGTGGAGTCCAACTGAAGTATAATACAGGAAATGAAGCAATTCATCCTTGGAAGGTGTTATCAAAGTCATTCTCTTCACATTGCGTATACTGGACCCAGATGTTAAGAGCTTCAGGCATGGTCCCTTAGTTGGCATTGGTATATTCTACCTTGCAATCAAGCCCCAGACGCTCAACAGAAGTAGGGTTGTGAAAGGGTTGACGGAAAAACAACAGCCCATTCTTGAGTTTAACAAATATACTGTCAGGAAGTACATTCTGATCATATCCGAGCACGAGTCCACTAACTTCATGTCCCCAGTCCTCTTCAAATTGCCCACGGAATAGCTGGCCAAAGTTGGGAATTCTGAAATGTTCTGGTGCATATCTGAGTGAGGTCAATTTGATACTTCTGCACAATCCATGGACATGGTTTTTCTCAAATGATATACCTGCTGTGATACAGGGCGGATAAAGCGCTCATCCTCAATTGTTTGAGGACGCTACTGATGGGTTCTGCGTGTACTTCGCCGTTTATCGGTAGCGGACAGTAGGTTTTAAATGTTTGTAGAGTCAATATTGTACCAGCCTTGGAGCGCAAGACATGACAGTGTTGTTAGGGGTTCAACCTAGCAGCGGTAATGATACATGAATGGATTGTAGCAAGTATAAGTGACTATTCATTTGAGAATGAACCACGTGCATAACACCTACTTGTGTAGCACCACATGTTAGTCAGCCGAGTGATCCTGAGTGGGATTATACTCCGGCCGGGTGTCAATCAATTAGTCATATGTACGCCTGAATAGCGGATTCACTTTTGATGATGCAATTATGACGCTATGGCTGGGAAGTGAAAAACCTTCAGCAGTGCGCATGATTATTGACCACATTTACTTTATCTTATCTACCGGGACAACACACAGTTAAGTTGCGTTTACGCAGAATTACTTGTGCAGCAGACAATAAACGCAATATGCAAGAATGTGGGAATCTGCAAGCTCACACGCTCAGCGGTGGGAACACCTTGCGGCTATCCCCGGCCTTTCGGACCTAAGCATGCGGTGTCTGAGGGATTAATGACATTGGCTTAAGATAAGAGGCCAGAAGCAACCCTGCTCATTAGTCTGAGTTGTATGCATTGCAATGTCATGATGACGTGTTATAATCTACGTTGCCAGAGCATCGGTTGGTCGCTAAATAAATCTCTGAACGCAATGCCAAACATCCTTATCTAAGGTGAGGCAAATAATAGCGAAGAGCTATTAAATTATATTGCGATAAAGCACTGTTAAGACTACGTGTCTACAGACGTTCCAACTACTGAACAAACGAAAGCGAGATGTCCAAGGTGAAGTATGATCTGATACATTGCGCGAGATGATTTAATATAATGGATGGCCTGATGTTAATCATGAGGGTAATGCTTTACAACCACATTATGTGAACACGATGACCTAAGGGAGGCGTGGCAATCTATTACCGGGCACATTCGTAAGAATGTAAGTCGCGATCGCAATAGAGCAATCATACGAGTAATGGAATCATAGCATGTGGATCTGAGAAATCCTTGAAGGCATGACTATAAAGAGATCACATTGTCACGGCAATGAAAGGACAAGCTCTAGCAGCACGAACAGTCAAAAACCTACCAGCGAAGAAGACCATCAAATATTATTGTGTTTTTATGATACGTATATACTATATATAAATTAGTAGTAGCTTTGTAGTGGCAGCCCCGCACCTCTGATGAGTAATACCTTTGAAAACGAAGCTGACATAATACTCTGGGCTTTAGCAAAGTTATTAGTTACTTTTGACGAACGCCAATACCTCTTTGCAGGTCAGTGCATTTGGTGGATAGCCGCCTTAGTTCAGTTGGATCCAGCGTTGAGACATTTTATCGACCATCGAGACCTACCGTCCATGGTTACGGGCATCGATTAGTGTTGGCAACGGTTCCAAATTGGCTGATCGGTTCCGGGTTCGGGTTGGAACCGAACTGGAACCGTTGCAACGGGTTTTACCCCATCAAAAAACCGAACCGCACCGAACCCACGGTTTTTTGGCTGGGTCCACATTTTCGCAAACTCAGATCTTTGGCTCCAATTAAGTATTTGAGTTATGATCGTATCACAATATGATATATACGTAAAAGAGGCAGTTTTAGATACTCTTTTGCCTCCCATTCTCCAATGTGCGATACAATTACTATTTGTTGAGTTGCTGTGAAATAATGCTGACAATTAGGTGATTTTTGAAGCGACACAACAAATAGTGATCGTATCGCACATTGGAGAATGGGAGGTGAAAGAGCATCTAAATCTGCATCTTTTACGTATACATCATAATGGGATAAAATCATAACTCAAATACTTAATTGGAGCCAAAGTTCTGAGTTCGCGAAATTGAGGCTCTGCTGTATGATATACCCAGCCAAAACACTTTGGGTTTATGTCCGGTCCGGGTAACAACCCCGCAAAGACTCAGCGGGTCGGGTTTTTGGCCGGGTCTGGAACCGAACCGAACCGAACCGCCGGTTAAATCCCGGACCGCTGGCGGGTTACCCAGACCCGGTGCTAACACCAGCATCGATGCGGAAACACAGTCCACGGAAAGGGTCATCTCAACAACGCCTCGAGATATTCAAAGACTTTCGGAGACAGACCAATACGCTATACTTGAGAAAAGTCAGTATCAGGCTGATCCCTTACGACATACTCGGAAAGGAAGAATTCATCCTTTACCCCAAACAAAGAAACTCCTTAAGGCTGGGAGAAAGCGGCAGTCGCGAAACCAGCAACGAAAAAGGAATTGGTCAAAAATTTATGTGGTGCCAATATTGTTTAACAACCTTATATGATTTGGTCCGCATTTATTTGGTACCATCTGATACTATTATCACCATTTGTCCTTTGTGTGTGTACAATCTGTATAGATTGCAACACCACTTTGTTTGGAGATACGCTTAAGAAGAATATAGTATCTAAGGCCTTGCACCTAGTATTAACTTGAGTATCCAAAAAATACTCCGTTAAAGGTACTATTACATAGGTCGAAGCATCCCCCTAACGGTATGGTTTGTCATCAAGTCCTTCGCCATCCATCAGAACATGGGACCAGCTCAATGGGGAAACACTTGCTGGCAAAAGCTCACATCGCAAAGTCAAACAAATTAACAGAGTCAGAGGTTACTGAATTGACTAGTTCGACGGTTGGTGATACAGCTTTGGCCATCCTGAAGCGGCAAGGAATTCAAGGAATCACAATCGTATGTTCGCAGAGGAAGATCATATTTGACATCCACATCAGCAAAATGTATTTTAGTCACTGGAAGACTCCAGGAGTGTCTGAAAGAATGTGGAGTGTAATCTTAGATGCGTCAATTTCAGGAGAGTATCAGACGCTAGGAGGGCATTCCTGCCGGCCTTCAGAGTAACTGGGATCTCCGATGACTGCTACAGGAGTACCATGGGAGTGATTGTGATAGGTTTGGGCACATCTCGGAGCGGCGGAGAGAACATTAGGTGCACCTGGGAGCGCCTGGGAGTGCCGGCGACAAGTCTGATAATGCCGGCAACAACTCTGGGAGCACCTCGAATCACAGTAGAGCAGTCTGGGAAGAACATCTTCTTTGGAAACGCTGCAGGTGCGCCTGGAAATCATAGCTACTACTCATCGTTCAATGATTTTTAAAACTCATGTATTCAGTTTGTATTCTCATCTATGTATCTATATACCTACTCATCTACACACGGTATCTCTGGACTGGCTGCAGGCGGTGCTTGTGAGCAATTTGAGGAGCGCCTGAAAACGACGATCGAGTGAACTCAGAGATAGACTCTGAGGCCGTCATCGAGCGACTTTGGAGATGCACTTGGAGGCGGTAACTGAGCGTATTTGGAGATACACTTGGAGGCCCAGATCGAGTGAACTTAGAGATGCACTCCAAGATCGTAAGCGAGCGAGTTTGGAGATGCACTTGGAGGCCGTAATCGAGCGAGTTGGGAGATGCACTTGGAGGTCATGATCATGCGAACGTGGAGGCCGTAATAGAGCAAGTTTGGAGATGCCCTCGGTGGCAGTGAGTGAGCGAGATGGGACATGCACTTGGAGGCCGAGATCGAGTGTACTAGAGAGATGCACTTGGAGGCCATAATGCAGCGAGTTTGAAGATACACTTGGAGGCCGTGATGAAGCGAGTTTCGAGATGCACTTGAAGGCCATTATCGAGCGAGATTGGACGAGTACTTGGAGGCGGTCGAAGGACGGCGCGCCGCGTGATGAGACTCCATTCATCAGTTAGTTAACTGGCAACTGTGGGAATGTGACAATGTGACTTTACCTTTGAGCTCTCATGGAGAGCTGGCTAATGGCGGTCGATCGTGTAGGGAGGTACGCCAGAAGCTGAAGCTACATTCAGGGGTCAACTCCTAATCATGAGAATGAAGGGAAGACAAACAATGTTGGGTGGATGCTGTACTCGGTGTGTGCTGTACTCGGCGTATGCTGTACTCGGTGTATGCTGTACTTGGCATATGCTGTACTCGGTGTATGCTGTACTCGGTGTCAACTCATGATCATGGCATGGAGCGATAGAGAGGGATGACTTAACTTTGTGTTCTGCGATGATGGTTGAGTTGTGGACGAGGAGGAGAGAGATGGGGGATGGATGAGAATGTTGTGGAGGATACGAGCGGATATGAGAAATCAGGGGTAAGACTTGCATGATTGGGTTGGGAAGACCTTGTATAAGTGTAATTACAGGCCGGTTCGGGACTCGTACCTACCGTATCGGGGATGGTAAATTGACTTGCACACGAAATCCTATAAGTCCGTGTTTCTCATGATGATTTCCCACATCTCCTCTCATGTCTCTGTTTCTCGTCCTCAAGTCTAGCATCACCTAAGAACACGAAGTGAGGTCATCGCTATTAGTCTCTCCATGCCATGATCACGAGTTAACACCGAGTACAGCATACACCGAGTACTGAATACACCGAGTACAGCATACACCGAGTACAGCATACACCGAGTACAGCATACACCGAGTACAGCATACACCGAGTACAGCATACACCGAGTATAGCATACACCGAGTACAGCATACACCGAGTACAGCATACACTGCGTACTACATACACCGCGTAGTGCATACACCGCGTACTGCATACACCGCGTACTGCATACACCGCGTACTGCATCATCGCAAGATCGACTGTCTCCCGCTCCCAGCCAGTCCCTCATCTCTCGGCAGACCATGTTGTACTCAATTCTCTACATTCCCACAATCACAAGTAAACCAATGGATAGAGTCTCAGGTCCCCACGCGCCTCCCTCCCGAACTACCGCCTCCAGATTGACCGCCTCCATGTACTCCTCCAATCTCGCTCGATCACGGCCTCCAAGTGCGTCTCTAAACTCGCTCGATCACGGCCTCCAAGTGTATCTCCAAACTCGCTCGATTACGGCCTGCAAGTTCCCACGATCACGGCCTCCATGTGCATCTCTAAACTCGATCGATCCCACTCTCCAAGTGTATCTCTAAACTTGCACGATTACGGCCTCTAAGTGCATCTCGAAACTCGCTCAATCACAGCCTCCAAGTACATTTTCATGGAGCGACAGCGGGTCTACGGAGATACAGGGGTAACGGAGGTGGAACGAGTGACAGGGAGTATATATTCGGCAGACCGTGGAGTAGATAGACATCATCTCATTTCCATCTCATATAATCATACAATGAAAATACACACTCTATCTTTCCCAACTTTTGGTCTCACTCGCTCTGTCTGCGATATTGTGGATCCACACAATTGTGTGGGATTCTCAACGCCGGGTAGTATCATATCTTCTCACCCGATTCCTATGCTCCTCGAGCTAGAACCGCTCTTTCTCATGAATTCCGTGTGGATGTCCCGAGAGGTGCGGCGGAGTGTTGATGGTGGGCTCTCTGCCTTCTAGCTCCATCGTTTCACCAGAACGGCCTCCAAATGGTGCATCTCTACATGTTCTCTCAATGGGCGTGGCCTGGTGCTCCCCCGATTATGGTTGAGTACCATCTGCGGCCAAATTGACCGTATGTATATATAGAGAGAGACTTAAATGGTGCATGCCGTGTTATGATGTAGCGAATCTTGTGACTGTAACAAGGATGAATATGGTAAGACGAAATGCCTTGTGGTTATGTGAGAACCACTGCTGTGAGAATACGGCATCAAGTGTCCCGAAGAGCTGCGCAGCGGTCTCGGCCGCTCTCGAATTGTCCCACAGAGCTGCGCAGCAGTCTCAGCTTCTCTCGAAGTCTCCTGCTCTTAGGGGTTCTCCCTTAACAGTAATAATGGTACTTGTCCGAGGGCCTGAATAGCACATACCATGCTTAGCACTCCAAGTAGCCAGCATTATGCTCTTTAGCGGGAGTCATAATCGTTACGAGAAGCTTTGGGCAAAGCAGTTGAGGATATTGCCAAGCGTTGCAAAAGGTTCTTTCACTTCTGGATACTATGCGGGACTTACACAGCAGTGCAGAGCAGTCGATAGTCAATATGCGAGTAATTGGGCTCCGAACCTCCATCTTGTAACAAGTGGATAATGGCAAGGCACACCCCGGTATCAGGAGAAGGGTCTCTACCTGAGCATGACGTGACTGAGGGATTTTTGGCATTGACTTTGGTCAGAAGCAATCACCTGGCATTGATTTGCATGAGTCTGGAATTGCAACATATCATATGTGTCAGGATCTACGTTATCACAGCACGAACTGGTATTCCATAAGCCTGATGATGAACTACCGAACAAACTCAAAGATACGAGGAGTCGAAATTAAAAGGTGTGATCCAAATGATATGTGTCCCGCCTGGGGCACGCGAGCATTCCCGATAGTAGCATCACAATATGACCCAAGGGTATCTATCGGGCATCGTCAAATAACACCCAGAGATAGGTAGCTATCATTTGGGGGTCATATAAAAAGATAAGCTATAGTGTGAGGGATTAATTTATAGTTGGGAATCAGGGGATCATCGGTAGCAATGCAAATCCCGTACTGAAATGATAGGGGATCATCGATAGCGATGCTAAGCCCGAGCTATCTATTCCCAGGGACTATAAAGAGATCATGTTGTTCCAATAATGAGAGAGGACAACCAGCTTGAGATACAAAAAGATGGATACCTACCAGCGAAGAAGAATCCATATTTATTATTGCGTTTTTATGATACTTATACCTATTATATCTATACCTAGAATCTACTAGCTTTGTGTAGCGGCAGCCCCGCACCTTTGAACAACCTGTGAGAAGATTTATGCCTATCACCTTCGAGAACGACAACGACGTTATTGTGTATGCTCTGGAGCGTGTTATAGCTTACGCAAGACAAACTCAGCAAATCTTCATAGCACAGTGTGTGTGGTGGTTAGCCTCGATTGTTAGACTTGAGAGGGAGTTGGTTTCCCATATTGATAAGCTCCAAACGGAACGAAACGCGAATCCACAGGAGCAACTTCCCCGAGAAACTTCGACTATCCCGAGGGACCTTGCCGAAGATCGACGAATCAATCAAGTACTAGACGACACTGAACAGTACTTAAGAGAATCTAGGCGACAACGAGAGATAAAAGCTTTGAAGGTTTCCGGGACGACATCAACCGGACGGATAAACCCGACAAGGATATCTCAGAACTATCTAAAGAAATCTCAGAGGGTTCCCAAGGTGGATACGACCAGCAGGGAGGGATACTTTAGCAAAACCGAAGGCATTGAGAGTAGCGAGCTCTCAAGAAGGAAAGCGGCGAGCGAGTGCTTACGCTGTCCCTGGCCCTCCGATAGGAAAGGCAATCATCGCGTCAGGAATTGCAGACGACAGATTAAGCTAGATACAGGAACCGCGGAAATCTCTAACAAAGAAAAATATCGGGAACCAGTTGAATCCCCAGAGGAAAACGATTCGACGGATAGTTCTCTTCCCAAAGATAATATAGATTGGGATCTATGGCTGAACGCACCCATAGTACTTAGTGAAGTATTATTGGATAGGCTGTTGTACCCCCGTAACACCCGCAGATCTGCGCAGAGGTCTCAGGAGCTCCATAATTTGACTATGCTAGATGGAGCATCCTGAATGCACCTCCATAACTGCAGGTGCATTCAGGAGCACCTGAGAATGCTCTTGCAGAGTCTGAGAGCACTTTGCTCAGCTCCAGGGGGGTCTGGGAGCGTCTGGAAGTACTTAGAAGCACTGGTGAGGTCGCCTGGAGTGTCTGGGAGGATTGTGTGTGTCTTCCGGACCGAATTATATTTTGCTGATGCAGGTTGATCCATATTGACCCTAATGACACAGAAAACGTTCCAAACTGGCAGCTAAGGACTACGAAACTTCCGAATTTCAACAAGACACGTGGAATCGCCACCGTATGTTAATATTTGTTATAGCTCGTATTGCATGGAATGCTATATCAAATCTAGAGCTACGACGGTCATATAAGGCATTACGTGATGACCTAGTGCTGCCATCCGCTACGACCCTTAGCAATATTTGCCGGAGGGAATATGCACTGACCATGGATGCAATTAAGCAGCAATTGCCATCACGTGATAAAGTGGGTTTACCTTTGGACAAATGGACACCACCGAACAAACTAGCCATAACATTGGTCATTGCTTACAATATGGATCGAAATTCGGCATTGCGTGTAGTTCAACTCGCATTCAATGAGGTTGATAGCCTGTTCTTTTCCCATTTCGAATGCTAATCAAGGATGATTGGTCAAGGGCCAACCCACTGGAGCTAGGCTAGCCGTACTTGTGAAGGGCGTGCTACATCGTTTGAGGCTTACCGACGGCCGTTTGCTTCGTATTATTACTGATAATGCTTCCTCAAATTACTGGATGATATGCGAGCTGCAATCAACACTCGAGGCCTCTGCAATCCAGTGGCCTGCTTCGAGGAACCACATACCATGCATGGCGCACATCATAAAGCTGGCTGTAGGTGCATTCATGAGCAGTCTCAGTGTAAAATGCCGCACCAAGTCTTGGGAAGCCCATGAGCGCAATCAGCAATCTGGAGAGAATGAAAGCATAGCCATTGGGAAGAGTCAAAGACTTCGAAAAGAGGGCAACACTAGAATCAATAAAGTGTCGGCCATGAAACCAGGTTTAGCAAAGATATTTGAGAATGTACGTATTTCATGATATTTTGAATGTCCTGAAAATGACCTTCATCTAGCAGAGAATGCCTGCTGTATTGATTACGCTGACAAAAGGTCATCGAAACGAGTTCATTGACTGCCAAAAGCTAAAGTTCGCATCGCGGTACTACCGATTATGGATTTGAAGACACGTTGGAACTCAACACTGGAGTTGCTCGCGCGCGCCCACCGATTATGGGAATTCACAAGCCTGTGGCTCCAAAATCCAATATACACCAATTACTGGCCACTTTTCACAACTCAAAATCAATGGACCATTGTGAAGTATGTCATGGAAGTATTGAGGCCATTTCGATATTTGACCCTGTGGATGGCGAAGAGGCATACAGTCACATTGCACCACGTTATCACAGTGTACAATGACATGTTTGATCATATGGACGGCGTGATATGAGCTTTGGCCAAGGAGAACACTCCATGGAAGGAAGGCTTGTTTGTCTCTGTGAAGTTAGCTCGACCGAAGCTGTCAAAATACTACGCTGAATCAACTCCAGTGACGGGCATGCTTGTCATTTCTACACATATTCTCAATCCTTTTCGGAAGTTGCGATCGTTTTGAAAGTGGGACAAGGGGATGGATATTAATCCTGAGGACGAGACATCCTATACTACCCAATATCAAGATGCCTATCTGAAGTATGGGGAGAATGAATACTGTGCCAAACATCGACGTGTGCTGGTCAATAAGCACGAAAGCTTTCCGAGCAGTATCTCATCCACTCTGCAACAGCTTCAGGATTCTGTCAATCATCCTTTGATCCATATGATTTGTCCAGCGATGATGAAGAACACTTAACGCCTAACAATGTGGTTGAGATGACACCTGGACGAAGCGATCGTTCAGCACGTTCAATGACCGCCGCCAGGCTCTATTTGAATTCGCTATCTGAAGCACCAAAAAACTGGGGGTAAATTAATCCAAATCTCAATGATTACCACTCCCACCCAATGGAGATTAGCAGTACATTTTGGTTGCCGGACATAACAGACTGGTGGCGTCAACAGGAGGAAACGCACCCAAAGTATGCCAATCTTTCCAATGTGGCGCATGACATATTCTCTATCATACCACATGGTGTCAGAGTGGAGGCCAGATTTTCCCTTGGCCGGGATGTTATCGGCTGGAGGCAGTCAAAACCCACAGGCAAGACCCTTGGAGAACAATTCGTTGTTAGGCAGTTTGCTCGAGCCAATAATGGGATGTTGGCCAGTGCTGGCCCAGGATTGGATACAACAAATACAGAAAACGACTCCGAAATGAAGAAAGAGGCAGAGGAAAGGAAATTGCACAGAGTGGCCAAGGTTCACGAGTTTTTGGAGATGTGGCAAGGCAGCCAAAACCAACGTGCTACGCAGAAGGAATCTCACACTCAAAACAAGCAGATGACTGCCGTGGGATACATTTCGGACATGGAAGAGATTGTCAAAGTATGGTGGTCACTCTTTCACCATGATGGTGCGGCTGCATTTACATTGTCAGAAAGATCTCCTTTGCTACCACCTTTGTCTGCAAAGGACCTCCCTGGAGGATGAACTCAAATATTAAATGTCCGCCGAATCCAAAGAATGAACCGTCATCTAGTCAAAAGTGATGAGGATAGCGCACCTCAAAGAATTTCGCACACTGAAGATTGGCTTAACTGGAATGGGGACTCAGATAATCCAAATGACAGCGAAGACAATTGTGCGGCGGACGTTGAATCTGATATAGAGCAAGACAATAGCATCGAGGATCCGGTATGCCCAGAGCAGTGGGATGTGAGTGCCGCACCAAATGTTCCTGGATTGATTCGGCCGACACAGAATTCAAAGAGACAGGCTGAAAAAGTGTTGATGACGGTCAATGCAATTGAAATGAGAAGGAATACGGGAGTGAAGAAAAAGTAGGACAGAATGCGTCAATGGTTCACCTGGTTCTTTATGTATCTTGACTGAGGATTTTAGTTAGAGATATATTATGGCCGAATAATGAGCAGTAGCTTGAAAATATTGGTTGCTAAACAGATGTATAGCAGGTGCAATGAAGCTTTTGGCAAGATAGATAAATTTTAGTCGTGTGAGAGCAAACAGTGCAAGAATGATACTGAGCTCAGCTTTGCCACAAGGCCAAGTCTCAATCTGTCAGAAAGACTACCAATAGGTTCAAATCATGATGAAAACTAGTATCGATGGCAGCAGATGTTGAATGGACGATACATTAAAATGAGGGTCAACGGAGCGTCAATGATCTGTGGTATTGTAAGTATGGTAATTACACAGTGATTTGGTCGCTCTTATGCATAACCGATGTATTGGCAACTTGTAAAGGCAAAAGAGATACCAACACAGTCACCGCCTCACTCTGAGAATGAGCATCAACGGAGCGTCAACGATGTTTAGCTTCGCATCTTGCATAATTTATGTCCCGATTGGTTGCAGACATCGATTTATCAGATATTGGCAGCCTTTATTGGGAAAAACTACAGCAACATGGTCCCTGACACGTCCTGAGAATGAGCGTCAATGGAGCGTCAATGATTTTTATTTTCGCATGTTGGGTAATTTATGTTCTGATTGGTTGCAGACATCCATTCATCAAATATTGGCAGCCTTTACTGGCAAAAACAACAGCGACTTGCTCCCTGTCGCATACTGAAAATCAGCATCAACGGAGCGTCAACAGTGATAGTTGTTGCATATTTGGTAATCAAGGCATCGCGCAAATCTTCGCGTTCATAAGGGAATTATTGACCACCCTGATAGGCGAAAATACAATTTATCAAAGGTGAAACACCGATTCCAAATTTGTCGATATTGCAAGCAGCAATGCATGCAAAACCTTATTATTGGTTGTTGAAAACGCAATTTTGATAAGATACTATTAACAAACTTCAAAAACAAGAGCCTTATATGGATCTATGGATGGACCCGCTGACAACCTGCCCAATCCAGATGAGTTGGGAGTTTACTGTTGAACCGTACCCAAGTTGACGGTTCACGTTTATTGACAACACGGACCACCAATTTGGCAATGGTTCGATTTGGACGCGGTCTTGGACCCAAAGTGACAGTCCGGAACCGTTGCTAACACTATTTGTCGTTCACGACGTTGGAATAATGGATCAAAACTCTTGCGTTTAGCAGGTGTCACCTGATGGATATCGCGCTCCAATCACTCAATTACCTTCTTACAATCAGCATCTGATCAAGTGGTTGCCGCTTGTCGGGCTCTGTTCAGGCACACCTGAAATTGCCTACGTTCTGTTGTTGATACCTTTTCAGCCCCACACACAAGGGCTTCCATTGCAGCAGGAATCTTATAAATCTTTTGTTTGTGTAACTGATGGGATTCTGTTGCCAACAGGTCATCCACTTTGGCCTTCATAGACTTCGACATTTTCTAATCTTGAAAAATACCTTTTTTCTGGTAAAATCGCCTCAGTGCATCATCCAGTGCTTTGAGGGATAGATCAAAGTGATTTTGTTGGCTAACAAGTAGAGAGAATTGACATAATGCCCGCACTGCTCCGATTACCATTTCATCGGCAGCGTTGTCCACTGCAGTTTTCCCATCAACTTTGGAGCAGTCAAGATTTGGAGCGCAGTTCACTGCCAGTGTTCTGATCATTCCACAGATCTCTTTACCTTGCCAGGTGCCGCTTTTCCATGAATCGAATGGTTTAGAGCAGTGCTGGAGGCTGGGATACTGTGGCACAGATGTGAATCGATTGTCATTTTAATCCTTGACATTTCTAGCTTTCAGGTATTTGAGCTGCCAGTGCAATTAGTCTTTAACTAAACCCACGACCAGCTGATGCAATTCATCAGGCTGCCAAAGGAGAAAGACATTGCAGTGAGGGTATTGCCAGAACTGGTTGCGGATTGGGTCGACACCTGGAGTGTGAAGAGCATCAATAGTATTGTCCTCCAGCAGCTCCGACTGAATATGGTGGTCCCTGGAGTTATCGAGTGGTCGAACAGATGAATGCCCCATTGGTGCACCCTGAGGAGTTTCACACAGTGGGCATCAGCCATATGAGACTTGAGCAACCATGACTTGTTCCGGATAATCCCCGACCCAGGCAGCCACAAGAGGGTAACATTGTTGCTGGAATCCATCTGCACAATCCCATTTCAAGCCAGGGCCAGTGATGTCAACATGCCTAAGTTGAGACAGCACAGTTCCAACAGCGGAATGCGATGCTTCGTCAATGTTTTTGGCACCTTTCGGGGGACCTGGGATCAGCCCAACCAGAATAAAGACACATGTTTATGGTGTACGGCAGATATCTTTTCGAAGAGTACCAATTGTGCGATGAAGTGGCCAGGCATGCTGGTTGCCAGAAAAATTGGTCTAGTGAGTCTTGTCGGATGCACATATGACTGGCACAATTGTCGCTCCGGTAGGAAGTTCATTCTTTGTATCCCACCACTAATCACCCGTGTTCATCTCGCTGTAGATTTGATCACCCTAACTGTCAGCGAGGCATACCGGTTCAAAATAGAGGTGCACCTCAAATGGGAGATGTGCCTAGCGGAGCTGGATACATTTGAAAATATCCCTGTAGTATAATGTTCCGAAGATGGGTCAGTCATCTTCAATCCAACTATCATGGCCAAGCCCAAAATCGAGTTCACAGAGGAGCTGTCGTAGAGAATCTGCTGATTGGAATGATTGGATCTTGAAGTTGTCAAGTCCACGCTGAAGAAGTTGATCAATGCAGGTTTTCGTTTGCTGGCTAGATGACTGGGCCTGCTTAAAGTCGTGTGCGGATTGAAATGGATGGCATGGATTGCACCGTTCTGAGTACTTTCGATGCTTGTTGTCGAATCCAGTTGCTTCACCGTACGCTCTCCCCACCGCGTTTTCCTCTGCAACTACCTGCCTATGAGCCTTTGTCTTTGCTGGATCAGGGGTACAGGTGAGATCAGGCTGCTGAGGGTCTATAGGTTCTTCATTGGGATTTTCAGATGGTGGTGCACTCAGTACGTTGTCTATGAGTAGATCATGAATTGACCGCTTGTCGATGGCCATTGAGGTGCACCTACTGAAGTCAAACCATGATGGCTCAGGGTGATCCCAGCGGGCAGGTGGTAGAATCCCGTTGGGTAAGAGCCCTTCATTCATCACTATTGGGTGATATTGTTGGTAGTGAGCTTCCAGTAGGTTCTCGTTGCATAATGTCACTTTGCAGATAAAGCATTCAACATGTTACTGGCCAGTGTTGACCATATTTGAGAAATGCTCAGTGTTCTGACGAATCTTGATGCTGCTTTAAGGGGGTATGGTATGTTACTGGATTTGAGGCTCAGGGATATTTGTTTGAAAGCGAGCTAACTCAGGTTAGCGTATCACTTTCAAAGCCACATGACACCCCACCAAATGTAGAGCGGTAAAACAAAGTCACCTCACGATCAGTTTTCTTCACAAAATATGATAATATCCATCAATTCCCACACACTGATGCTGCACATTATTGACTGAAAATCTTTAGCAGAGAGAGTTTCATTTGTCATCACTGCGAGCAACTTGTAATACATTTCATCAGGTGGTACCACAATCAGACTTATCGTATACTACGTCATTCCGGCATTGCGCAGATTATGTCTACGCTTGAGCCTCAAGCAGCGGATAGCATCAGCTCAATACCATGAATAGGTAAGTTTCCTAGCTGGCTGTATAACCGCCCAATGATCATCGAGAACTGATAGGCTGGTAGGTAGTTTTCTTCATTCACGATCCTTGACCGGTCGGTGTATCCTGAGGAGACAACGAAGTGTACACAAGGAGCTCACATGGCATCATTGACTGTTGCCGCTCGACTAACATGCCTCGTATTGAATGAAGTGGTTGGTCGTACACACACATTTGGAGTGTAAAATGCCTAGTCATGCTAACCTTCCAACCAGATATAGTTCTTGTTAGTTTCCTGGAGATATAATGTCGTATCCCTTCTATGACCTTTACAGTCGTGAACAGAACAAAGGTGAGCTTCTATCCAAGTTCCTAGTATACGAATTTGAGCATATAACCAACAAAGGCAGGATGTGTGCGATTCTGATTTCATTTTCTCAGCTGGGTTTCATGGGATCAAAGATGCAGTGAAAAACCACAGTTTGTGACAAATACGATGAATATAAGAGGACTTCATTCCGCCGAAGGTCACTGCAACCTTCAATTTTCTTAACCATACTCCTTTTCATTCGAAATCGCCAATCGAATTGATATTTTGTTTACCACCATCTTTTGTTGATATACAATGTCGACGTATGGATCTCCACTGAACACAACCAATATGGCTCCAACAGGTGGGCTGTTTGGCTCACAACACCGCCCAGAGGACAATGTGGGAGCATCAGATATTGATGCTCGAAATACACCGAGCAAGGAAACTCAATTCGGGCAACCCCCGAATCAAGTTTATCCTCTACTGGGGTATAGTTACCCGCCTTTGCAGCCACCAATTGCTGGTGCTCCCCAGTTCTACCACCCTACACCATTCAACATGACACCAACCTTGCAATCAAGCTCTCGTGCAACCCAAGGATATCCAAGTTGTGGGCCATCGTCGCAAGGATATGACGTCCCCCAAGGAGGTTATGGTGGATGTCAAATGTTCCCCCCTCAGCAATTCACAGGACAGGGGCCGTCATCTCCAGACGCATCTGGAGTGCCTCTAGCACCGTGTGGAAAAATTCCAGTCATTAGGCCAACATCTTCCACCTCTACTCCATATGGACAAATTCCTGGCGCACCGGGGAGACCACCATTAGCCTCCCAACGAACTGATTTCAGCCGGCTGCAGAAATGCTCAGGACAGACGTTGCAGGGATTGCGGATTTGCCCCCGTTACCAGTGATTTCTTATGACCAATCCGATGCAGATTATGAGAGCGATAATTCATCGGACTTGGGCGGGGCCGAAGGCAAAGCCCCAATCAGCTTGAAGCAAACGGAATTCTCCTTGAAGCAATTGGGCAAATGGATGGGGCAGCCAAACTTTGGTATGTTCAACAATTGGAAGAAAGTATGGGTGGCTGGGTTTCGGGAGAAGAAGCATCGGTCCAGTATCCAGGGACAGAACCGTTTGAGGTCGCAGTGAGATGGATCCCTGCACTGGGAGACGGCAGTTGCAGATTGTGAGAAGACTTTCGAGACCTGGTTGCCTATGGAAATTTTTGAAAATGCCAAATGGATTCGGCCACAGTGGGTTGGAATGTTATTGAAGAAATGTCCAACTGAGGTTCGGGAGGCATGAAAGAAGGTAACGTGAGACAACTAGCCACCGGTGGTGGATTTGGGAGAACATGCGGGCGAAAATGCGAGAGGTAACGTCCCTGAGTTGCCAAATACAACTTTGATGGTTGTGATTCGTTGAGTGTGGAATGGCAACAATGACCAGATATCCAGCATTCAACTCCAAGCTTTGGACACACATGTCAGGCACTGGGAGGAGCTGATTGATTTCATCGAAAAAGAAGTGTTGCCTGAAAGAACCATAATGTCTGACTGCGATATACAAATTCAACTTGACGCAGGAAGAGTTGGACGAAGAGTATATGGGATTATACACACCCAGGCAAATGATGAATGACCCTGTATATGGTCAGATTTCATACAACAGTTCCCTTTCAAATACCTTCAAGTTGAAACTGGGACACACTGTGAAACTATTTTTGGTAGAAATGAAGGCAGCGACAGGGAAGGATATTACGGAGCACATAATAAGACCGGCAAAGGTAATCCCCGCTGGCCTCGTTACCGTTCATTATGACCACTGCTAATCAGTATACTTAGACTTCGGAGGAATCTGATGAAAATGAAAGAGTGGTGGATGAGGAGGCAGGTGGGAAAGAGACTGACAGTAGAATTAATGTAAGTTCTGATTGAGTGAATAGAATTGATTCTATTCCACATAGTATTGGGTCCAAATGCTTGGCTGTGAAATACCTAACATCGCGATGAATATCAGGAGTGCCAGAGTATGAGCCCATCTGCCCAACTTATGTCGGGGCAACTGAAAGAGATCATTGAGAACGAAATGAAGACCGACCAAGGTGCAAGAGTGGTTCAGGAGCATGTGGATAGCGAGCAGGTCCTCAATCCAAATAATACCTGCTCAGTATTTAGCACTGATCTCAACACAATCAACAACAAATTTGAACATGAGTGTCTTGATTAGGCGGTCAAGCTGCTGAATGTCCATCCTATTTGCCAATCAACAGATGACCATGTTCTGGGCCACAAGTATTCAATTCCAGGCCTGCCCGGAACTCAGTTTCTGGTGCACCAGGTTTGGGCCATATGGTTCATTGTGATGAGATGGGTTTCGGATGCTGATATGCCAGGAGCACTGGTGGCGGATGAAATGGGTCTTGGCAAGACTTTCACCTCTGTTGCAGCGGCAATTCTTTGCAAATTGGTGACTGAGAATGTTGTAATGGGGTTGCCACTGTCCATTTATGGGGGAATACCCTTGAAGAGGGGGTGATTTTGGTGCACAATGACTTTCCCAGCATTGTCGGTGAAGAATGGGAGTGGTATCTCCTCCAGAGATTGAATTCTGTGCCCCACCACCAGTTGGAAATACAGACAACACCACCTCATGGGCATCCAGCACTTATATCGGCCCATGAACCAACCATGGTGGTCACAATGCCTGGAGTGGCAGAGACCTTCAAGACTGTCATCGACGAGATGACACATGGAACCGATTTCAAACTTGTCAACTTGTTGCACACCAAAAATGGGAATCACACCCATGAGTATCTGAACAGCAGCCTTGATGAGCTGGAAAACCGATCCAATATCCACCTTGTGTCCTATGATACCTTAACCTCCAGAGCAAAACCATCAAGCAATGGCCGGCTCTCATACTGTTCATGAAGTTTCGGGATTTCTGATGAGTCACACCTGTACACGACGAAAATAGTGAGGGCTGGAGAATTACAATGAATGCGATAATTGGATTCAAACTTCAAGTCACTCCAACACTGGGATTCCATTCACTCTATGACTGGTGTTATAAGACGATGTGGCTGTTTTCAGGTGCGCCTGAAGATCCAGAGGATGATACTGTGATGGGAAAGCACAGTGCCGATGTACTGTATCCCGCGGTGAAGAGTTTGATGCATGCCATCCAGACTGAAGATGAAGATGCTCAACAGAATGCGGCGCACCAGATGATTCAAATTGCAAAGCCCTGGACAATCAGGAGGTGGTCAGAATCCAAATTCGCGAATGGGAAACCACTGATTCAGATACCTAAACAGAAAGCACACCTCATTGATCGCGAATGGACTGAGGACGAGCACACTGAACTAAAGACCCTTGTTGCGAGATACACTACACAGGGTGTTTCAGGAGCATGGAGGGTACATAGATAGTAGCTAGCATGTTTCTCAATGGTATTAGGAGACACCGAGGATTAGAAAGATGTTTTTGGACAATAGTCCGATGAATGGCCACTCCATACTTTGGTGGATTCTCCAATCTTCTGATGGCTGAGAGAGACATTTCTGCCAAGGCGTATCAACGAATCTGCAGAGTATCCCGAACCTGACGAAGACGAAGGATCCAATGATGTGCTTCTGTACACACCTGAATGTCATCAAAGCACCTTGCCTCATGCACCTCCACTTCAAAAGGACGTTCTACTTCGTCCTCTGCGAGGCCAGGTTTGTCATTGGAAGTGGTGGCTCACAAAGTTATTTGCGGATCATTTGGATATTTTCTACATGTATGCAAAAATGGGCAATGAAGAGTGCACAGAAATGCAGCTCAAATTCCAAGATTCACTAAATCCCTCTGTGTTTGTTACTACACCCAAAGTGGGTGGGATAGGCCTCAATCTCACAGCAGCAAACCATGCGGTGAGAACTCATAAGTTCTGGGTATTGAATGAGCAGCAGGAGGGATTTGCACGGGTTGTCTGACGGGGGCCAAACAGATCTCCACACACATGGCCACTGAACACCGGACCCAATGGTTGTGATAAAAGAGCAAGTGATCTCCACAACCTCTCTGGAGTGGCTCAAATGAGAGTCCTGCATGGTCTGAAGAACTGACTGAACATCACAACGACGATGATATTCCGGATTCTGGAGCATGGTCAGGACCAGACAAAGCGGCTTACAAAGCATGGAGACTTCACACTGTCAGATGGTGATGATGAATGATAATTATCAGGGCAGTGAAATCAAGGTATGCCTCTTTCAACATTCAACCAACACAATCTCACCATCTGATGCAAAATAGGCAAATGGTATGGAAAATAAGGCGCAATGGAGGAGTCCAGGAGTATTGGTTAGAGTTCGATTCCATTGTGTGTTAGATGATTATTGTGATGAATATGAGATGATGTCAATGTTAAACAGATGTCTGGTAAACGGAATCATCGCCTCATTTGGATGAACCAATATGTGATGACAAGCAGGTGCACCAGTTGAATGGTGGACTGAGTGAAATTCCGCGGTGCCGTATATTCTCTTGTGAGCATCTGTTGACGCTGCAGTAACTGCTCATATTGGTTCCATAGTCTCCGTGTGGAATTGTGATTCCGAAATCTGCAAATAAGCTCCGTGTTTTCAGGTGCGCCTGAACTTCCAAGTTTGATTCCAATTATTTGTTGCTTGTCTATGTCAGGCGCACAGGATACTAGAGTCATGAAAGAATTCGAAATATTCAATGAATCAACAATGTTGAATCATTGACAGTGGATTGCACAAGAGAATTGCTGTCAACTTTTCGACTCTCCTGAGACAGATCCAGCACAGTGTATCTCGAAACATCCAGGGATAGACAGACTATCTAAGCAATATCGAGTTGATGTACATCAGCAAAATGTATATCAGTCCGGAAGCAACACGCAATCCTCTCAGACACTCCGGGCGACCTCACCACTGCTTTTAAGTACTTCTAGATGCTCCCAGACCCCCCTGGAGCTAAGCAAAGTGCTCTCAGACTCTGCAAAAGCATTCTCACGTGCTCCTGAAAGCACCTGCAGTTATGAATGTGCATTCAGGACGCTCTAAGAGTTGACTTATAGAATAGTCAAATTTTGGAGGTCCGGAGACCTCTGCGCAGATCTGCAGGAGTCTTCGAGAGAAGCTGAGACCGCTGCGCAGCTTTGTGGCATACTTCGCGAGTAGCTGAGGCCACTGCACCACTCTGTGGGAGACTTGGTGCCGTATTCTCACAGCAGTGGTTCTTTAATAACTACAAGGCATTGCGTCTTTGTTATAGTTACAAGATTTGCTACATCATAATATCGCATGCATTATTTAATTCTCTCTCTATATATAGACGGTCAAGCGGGCTGCAGATCGTACTCGAGTATAATCGGAGGCGTACCTGGACACGCCCATTGAGGACGGAGCTAGAAGGCATAGAGCACACCGGCAACACTCCACTGCTTCTCTCGCAACATCCAAATGGGATTCAAGAGAATGAGGGGTTCTGGTTCGTGGATGGTAGGAATCAGGTGAGAAGATATGATACTGCCCGGCGTTGAGGATCCACGCAATTGGGTGGATCCACGAATTCTCAGACAGTGTAAATGAGATCAAAAGTTGGGAAAGATAGAGTGTCGATATTGTTTGTATGATAAGATAAGATGGAAATGAGATGATGTCCATCTACTACGGGGTCTGCCGAATATATACTCCCCCTCACTCATTCCACCACCATTACCCCTGTATCTTCATACACCCGCTGTCGCTCCTTAATGATGTACTTGGGGGCTGCGATTGAGCACGTTGGGAGACGCACTTGGAGGCCGTGAAGATGGGAACTTGGAGGCCGTAATCATGCGAGTTTGGAGATGCAGTTGGCGGCCGTAATCATGCGTGATTACTGATACCACTTGGAGGCTCTGATCAGGCGAGTTTGGAGATGCACTTGGAGGCCGTGATCGAGCGAGATTGGAGTAGTACTTGGAGGAGGTCAATCTGGAGGCGGTGGTTTGGGAGAGAGGCGCAACGGGAGCTGAGACTCTATTCGTTGGTTAACTTGTAATTGTGGGAATCTAGAGAATTGAGTACAACATGGTCTGCCGAGAGATGAGAGACTGGCTGTGTGCGGGAGACAGTCGATCTTGAGATGATGCAGTACACAGTGTACGCAGTTAGGGTTAGCAACGGTTCCAGACTGTCACTTCAGGTCCGGGTCCGGGTTGTCCTTATACCCGAACTGTCAACTCGGGTACAGTTCAATGGTAATCTCCCAACCCATTTGAATTGGGCGGGTTGTCATTGGGTCGCCCAGCGGGTCCATCAATAGATTCAATGAAGGCTCTTGCTTTTGGAGTATGTGAATAGTATCTTATCAAAATCACGTTTTCAACTACCAAGGATATGTTTTTGCATGCTGTGCAGCTTGCAATATTGATTAATTTGGAATTGGTATTTTATCTTTGAGACATTGCATTTTTGCCTATCAGGGCGGTCAATAATTCCGTTACGAGCGCGGAGATTAGCGCGATGCCTTGATTACCAAATATGCAACGACTAAAACGGTTGAAGCTCTGTTGATACTCATTTTCAGGATGCGGCAGGGAGCATGTCGCTGTTGTTTGTGCCAGTAAAGGCTGCCAATATTGGATAAATGGACGTCGGCAACAAATTGGAACATAAATTGCCCAGGATTCGAAGCTGAAAATCGTTGACACTCCGTTGACGCTCATCCTCAGGATGTGGCAGTGAGCATGTCGCTGTAGTTTTTCCCAGTAAAGGCAGCCAATATCTGATGAATGGAGGTGTACAACCGATCGGAATATAAATTACCCAAGATGCGAAGCTAAAAATCGTTGATGCTCCGGTGACGCTCATTCTCAGGATGCGGCAGGGAGTGTGTCGCTGTAGTTTTTCCCGGTAAAGGCTGTCAATATCTGACAACTGGATCTCTACAACCAATTGGAGGATAGATTACCCAAGATGCGAAGCTAAAAATCATTGATGCTCCGTTGACGCCCATTCTCAGAATCTGTCAGGGAGCATCTCACAGTCTCATTTGCCTATAAAGGCTGCCAACCTATCAGTTATGCATCACAGCTAGCAAATTGTTGTTTAATTACCGTACTTACAAAACCACAAATTGTTGACACTCTGTTGACGCTCATTTTAATGTATTGTCCAATCAACATCTGCTGCCATCGATACTAGTTCTCATCATGATTCGAATATATTGGTAGCCTTTCTGCCACATCAAGACTTGGCCCTGTGACAAAGCCAAGCGCAGTAACATTCTTGCACTGTTCGCTCTCACACAACTAAAATTTATATATCTTGCTAAAAGCTTCATTGCACCTGCTCTACATCTGTTTATCAACCGATATTGACAAGCTACTGCTCACCATTCGCCCATAATATATCACTAACTAAAACTCTAGTTCAAGATACATAAAGAAGCTTGTGAAACATCGACGCATTCTGTCCTACTTTTTTTTCACTCCCTTATTCCTCCTCGTTTCCATTGCATTGACCGTCATTAACACCTTTTCAGCCTGGCTTTTTGACTTCCGTGTAGGCCAAATCGATCCAGGAACATTTGGCGCAGTGCTCACATCCCACTGCTCTGGGCTGTCCGGATCCTCGATGTGATTGTCTTGCGCAATATCTGATTCAACTGCCGCCCTGCAACCGTCTTCACTGTGATTCCGCTTATCTAAGACCTCATTCCAGTTAAGACAATCTTCAGTGTCCGAAGTGCTTTCAGGTGCGCTATCCTCATCACTGTCGACTGGATGACGGTTGATTCTTCAGATTCGGCAGATATTCAATATTTGAGTGCGTCCTCCAGGGAGGTCCTTCGCGGACAAAGGTGGTGGCAATGGAGATCTTTCTGACAATCTGAATACAGCCGCACCATCATGTTGAAAGAGTGACTAGGATGCATTGACAATCTCTTCCATGTCCGAAATGTATCCCATGGCGGTCATCTGCATGTTTCAAGCGCTAGATTCCTTTTGGGTAGCACGTAGGTGTTGGCTGCCCTGCCACATCTCCAAACAGTCATGAATCTTGGCCATTCTGTGCAATTTTCTTTCTTCCGCCTCTTTCTTCATTTCCGTGTAGTTTTCTGTGTTCATTGTATCCAATTCTGGATCAGCACCTGCCAAAATCCCGTTGTTGGCTAGAGCAAAGTGCCTTACCATGACTTGTTTGCGAAGAGTCCCGCCTGTGGGTTTCGACTGCCTCCAGCTGATAACATCTCGGCCTAGGCAAAATCTGGCCTCCACTCCGACACCATGTGGTATGATAGGAAATATGTCGCGTGCCACATTAGAGAGATCAGCGTACTTGGAGTGCGTTTCCTCCTGTTGACGCCACCAGTCGGTTATGTCCGGTAACCAATAGATACTGCTAATCTTCATTGGGTCCGAGTGGTAATCATTGAGATTTGGATTAATTTGCCCCCAGTTCTTTGGTGCTTCAGGTGGTGAATTCAAATTGAGCATGGTGGCGGTCAATAAGCGTGCTGCGCGATCGCGTTGTCCCTGTGTCGTCTCAGCCACATTGTTATGCGTTAAGTATTCTTCATCATTGCTGGACAAATCATATGGATCATAGGATGATTGACAGGATCGTAAAACCATTCCGGAGGGGATAAGATTGCTCATCGGTAAGCTTTCATGTGTATTGAGTGGCACATGTCGATGTTTGGCACAGTATTCATTCTCCACGTACTTCAGAATGGCCTGTTGGTATTGGGTAGTATACGATGTCTCGTCCTCAGGATTAATATCCATTCCTTTGTCCCACTTGCTAAACGATCGCAACTTCCGGAAAGAATCGAGGATATGTGCCGACATGAGAAGCATGCCCGTCGATGGAGTCAATTCAGTATAATATTTGGACAGCTTCGGTCGAGGTAACTTCACGGCGAAGAACAAGTCTTCCATTCATGGAGTCTTTGTCTTAGCCAAAGCACCCATTAAGCCATCCATGTAATCAAACATATCATTGTACACTGCGATAACGTGATTCAATGTGACTGTATCCCTCTTCGACATCCACAGGGTCCAATATCGGAATGGCTTTAAAACTTCCATGACGTACTTCACAATGGTCCATTCATCTTGAAGTGTGAAGAGTGGCCGTTAATCGCTGTATTTTGGGTTTTTAAGCCACTCGTGTGTGAATTCATGTAATCGGAAGGCACGCTCTAGCAACTCCAGGGTCGAGTTGCAATGGGTATTGACTTCCATAATCGGAAGTACCGCGATACGGACTTTGGCATTTTGACAGTCAATGAACTCGTTTCGACGACCAGGTGTTAGCGTAATCAATCCAGCAAGCATTCTCTGCCATATGAAGGTCGGTTTCAGCACTTTCAAAACATCTTGAACTACGTGCTTTCTCAATTATCTTTGCTGAACCTGGTTTCATGGCCAACACCATATTGATTCTAGCGTTGCCCTCTTCTCGAAGCCTTTGACTCTTCCCAATGTCTACGCTGTCATTCGCTCCAAATTGCTGTTCTCGCTCATGGGTTTCGCAAGACTTGGTGCAGCCTTTGACACCAAGACTACTCATGAATGAACCTACATCAGCAAAATGTATTTTAGACGCTGGAAGTCTCCAGGAGTGTCTGAGAGGATGTGGAGTGTAAACTTAGATGGGTCAATTTCAGGAGAGTATCTGACCCTGGGAGGGCATTTCGGCCGGCATTCGGAGTAACTGGGATCTCTGATGACTGGTACAGGAGTACCATGGGAGTGATTGTGATAAGTTTGGGAACACCTCGGAGCGCCGGAGAGAACTTTGGGTGCACCTGGGAGCACCAGGGAGCGCCAGCAACAAGTCTGGGAGTGCCGACGACAAGACTGAGAGCACCTGGGAGCGCCGGCAACAAGTCTGGGAGCTCCTCGAATCACAGTAGAGCAGTCTGGGAAAAACAACTTCTTCTTTGGGAATGCTGCTGGTTCGCCTGGAAATCATAGCTACTACTTATCGTTCAAGGATTTGTAAAACTCTTGTATTCAGTTTGTATTCTCATCTATGTATCTATATAGCTACCCATCTACACACGGTATATCTGGACTGGCTGCAGGCGGTGCTTGAGAGCAATTCGAGGTGCGCCTGAAGATGACGATCGAGTGAACTCAGAGATACACTCCGAGGCCGTGATGGAGCATTCTGGAAATGCACTTGGAGGGCGTGATGGTGCAAACTTGGAGGCCGTAATCGAGCGAGTTGAGAGATACACTTGGAGGCCGTTATCGAGCGAGTTTGGAGATACACTTGGAGGCCGTTATCGAGCGAGTTTGGAGATACACTTGAGGGCCGTAATCGAGCGAGTTTGGAGATGCACTGGGAGGCCGTAATCGAGCGAGTTTGGAGATACACTTGGAGGCCGTGATCGAGCGAACTTGGAGGCCGTAATCGAGCGAGTTTGGACGAGTACTTAGAGGCAGTCGATGGACGGCGCACCGGGTGCTTGACTCTATTCATCAGTTAGTTAGCTCGCAACTGTGGGAATGTGACTAGATGACATTACCTTCGAGCTCGCATGGAGAGCTGGCTGATGGCGGTCGATCGTGTAGAGAGGCACGCCGGAAGCTGAAGCTACATTCAGGGGTCGACTCGTAATCATGAGAATGAAGGGAAGACAAACAATCTTGGGTACTCGGTGTATGCTGTACTCGGTGTCAACTCATGATCATGACATAGAGAGATAGAGAGGGATAACTTAACTTTGTGTTCTGTAATGATGTTAGAGATGTGGACGAGAAAGAGAGAGATGAGGGATGAAGATGAGAACGATGTGGAGGATACGAGCAGATATGAGAAATCAGGCGTACGACTTGCCTGATTAGGTTGCGAAGACCTGGTATCGGTGTAATTACACGCCGGATCGGGACTTGTACCTGCTGTATCGGGGATGGTAAATTGACTCGCACACGAAATTCTCTTAAGTCCCAGTTTCTCATGATGATTTCCCCCATCTCCTCTCATCTCTCTCTTTCTCGTCCTCAAGTCTACCATCACCTAAGAACACAAAGTTAAGTCATCGCTCTCTATCTCTCCATGCCATGATCAAGAGTTAACACCGAGTACAGCATACACCGAGTACAGCATACACCGAGTACAGCATACACCGAGTACAGCATACACTGCGTACTGCATACACTGCGT
>Ga0307512_10000511_pt1 | contig 57013 bp, 62 predicted proteins | sample 14_EM_MG_FD_200267 | JGI IMG/M metagenome (GOLD analysis project Ga0307512, IMG submission 200267) | Populus trichocarpa ectomycorrhiza microbial communities from riparian zone in the Pacific Northwest, United States - 14_EM | ecosystem: Host-associated > Plants > Roots > Unclassified | place... | reverse complement strand
ACTCGTTCTCTTGTATAGCAAGCAGCAGTACGACTTTGAAAGATATTCTGATTCTTGTTCTCTCGATACGCACTTCGAGCTCAGTTCCGCAACATCCATATCACCTGCGCCCGACCCCGCCCATTACAGACGCCACATCCACCCAAATCGCAACCTGTTCCACCCGGTAACAATGAGGCAGTGCAATTATCCGAAATCGAAGGTGTGCCACCCAGATATGTGTATATACATACTCCTCTTCCCGGTGCTCAATTTTTCAATCATAATGCATATACCAAGGATCGCAAGCGTGAGAAAGATTTTGATCCAGATTTGCTGACTGATGAAGAAACATCCACTGGTTAGTACACTATCGGCTGCGTGGTAATGCAGCTGACATCCATTTTGCAGATGACAGCAGCCCATTGAGCGAACCTGGCAGTGAAGATGAGCAATGATCAAATGAAACGAGATTTTTGAGTGTATTATTATCTACAATTAGCGGACACTTTAAAGTATATTTTAAAGGATACATTTATATGTATTATTAAAGAACAATGTTTTGATGAAGGAGAAAGTATATGAAGACGGTACAAAGGCTGCCAGAACACCATTAATGATATATTACGCCAAATAAATGATAGCATAGTGTGGATACGCCCATGGCAAAATGAGCGTCAACGGAGCGTCAACGATTTTTGGTCTTGCATCACTGATAATCTGCTTGGGGAACAGCTGAGACCATTCATAAATGCGGTATTGGCTGGCTTTATAGCCAACAGAGCTAGCCTTACGCTTCCTGCCGCAATCTGAAATTGAGCGTCAACGTAGCGTCAATGATTTTTGGTCTTGTACGTCGGGTAAGTCAAAAGTGATATGGTCGTTTCTATATATAATCAAAGTATTGGCCGCTTTTATAGGGAAAACAGATAGCGACACACTCTGTGCCCCTTCATGAAATTGGGCGTCAATGGAGCGTCGACGATTTTTGGCCATTCATCATTGCTAACCAAAGCGAGATGCATTTGTCATTGTGTATATACGATGCTCTGACAGTTTTCCTTGGCTAAAACGGTCAGGAACTCTTCGGTGCATCATTGTACATGAAAGTGGTTGTTACTGTCCAGGAGGCTGTCGCGGGAATGTCACTTGCTTATCTGCCCAGAGAGGCTGCCAATTCCTCCTTACTAGAGGTTGGCAATCATGCGCCACTTATGTTACCCAAGATGCGAGACCTTAAATTGTTGACGCTCATTTGACGCTCATTTTCACAATGTGGCAGGCAGCGTGTCGCTTATGCTTTTGCATATAAAGGAGGCCAATACCTCAGTTATGACTAGCTGCAACCAATGCCTGCTCTGATTACCCATGATGCAAGACCTATAATCGTTGACGCTCCGTTGACGCTCTTTTCCAGGATGGGGCAGGGAGCGTTTGTGTACATTGTTTGATCACAAAGGCAGCCAGTTCATTTAAAAAGAACATCGACTTACCATCATTGATATTTTACTATTAACAGTAAGATATCTGAATGCGACCAGGAATAGAACAACCCGAAATCCAAAACCAGAGATTGCAACCACAGGTCTAGCCAAACCTGGTGAAACCCATGGGATGACTGGTGCGGGGCCGGGTTTGAACTGCCAGAAAGCAGCGGGTCAGGTTTTTGGACAGTCCTGGAACCGAACCGAACCGTTTTCCTGGTCCAAACCCGGACTGCTGCCATGTTACCTGGACCCATTGCTAACACTATCCACTTGTCATAACCCCTGGTCACCTCATGCATGCTCTTCCTTCTCTTATCCATGAATGCCTATCGTATCTTTGTGTGCATAACTGCTGACCTTTTTCTCTCTCTTCCTGGTCCATATACATGTCTCACTCCACCTCCCATTCACTATGCTCTTCTGCTTCCCCACTGCTCATACTGTGCCCCTGTTCTTGCCCCTCATTCTCATCATTTATTTCAGCAATACTATCTTCATTACCTTCTTCTGTACTGGCATCGTCACCAGCTGACATACCAGGGTGGTACAGATTTATTTCCGATGGCTGTCAAGTAATCCCTCAGCCAAAGGTCAACCGCTGTGTACCTGCCCTCTGAAGTTGCTGATATGTTGCAACTTGCTGTGGCTGCGACTGCAGTGGTTATGTGGTGCACATTACTGCCCCTCCAGGCTACCCTTGTGGAGGTACTTTTGGGGCAGACGATCGCATTAAGAACAACCTTGACGCCAGATTCTCCCCTGATATCGATTGTTAGCAACAGTTCCGGATCGTCACTTCAGTTCCGGGTCCGGGTTCAAAATGAACCATTGTCAACTTGGCTGTATGGATTGTCGATACACGCGAACTGTCAACTTGTGTTCGGTTCGATGAGATTCTCCCAACACATCTGAATTGGGTGGGTTGTCAGTGGGTCGCCCAGCAGGTCGACCTTTAGATTCATATACGGCTTTTGTGTTTGGGGATTGATAATTGATTCGTATCAAAATCGTGTATTCAACAGCGAATGATTCAATTTGAAATGTTTTGCGGTTTGCGATATTGACTATTTTGGAATCAGTGTATTTCCTTTGATAGATTGTGTTTTTGCCTATCGAGGTGGTCAAAATTTCTGTTATGTGCTCCAATATCTGGGCGATGGGTTGATTACCAGATTTGGAAGATCAAACATTGTTGACGCTCCGTTGATGCTCTTATCATGATACAGCAGGGAGTGTGTCGCTGTCGTTTTTGCCCCTAATGGCTGCCATCATCTCATCAATGAATGTCTGCAACCAATCAGAACTTAGAATTCCCAAAATGCAAAGCCAAAATGGTTGACACTCCATTGATGTTAAATCTCAGAATGGGGCAGTGACCGTGATGCTGTCTCTTTTGCCTATTGAATCTGCCAATACCTCGGTTATGACTAACAGCGACCAACTCACTATTCAATTACCATACTTATAAGGCTAAAAATCATTGATGCTCTGTTGATGCTCATTCTCAGAATTGGGCAGTTACTGTGTTGCGATCTCTTTTGCCTATAAAAGCTGTCAATACATCGGTTATGCCTAACTGCGACCAAGTCACTATTCAATTACCATACTCACAAGACTAAAGATTTTTGACACTCCGTTGACGCTCAATCTCAGAATGGGGCATTGACCATGTTGCTGTCTGGTTTGCCAATACAAGCTGCCAATATATCAGTTATACCCAACAGCGACCAAATCACGATCCAATTGCCTTACTTACAAAACAAAAATTGTTGATGCTCCATTGACTCTCATTTTGATTTATTGTCCATTGAAAATCTGCTGCCATCAATAATTGTTTTCATAATGTTTTGAACTTATAGTTTGTCGTCCTGACAGATTGAGACTTGGCCCTGTGGCAAAGCCGAGCCCAGAAATATTCTTGCACTGTTTGCCCTCATATTATTAAAATTTATTTATCTTGCTAAAACAATCATTGCGCCTGCTATACATCTGTTTATCAACTGATATTCACAAGCTACTGCTCACCATTGGCCCATAATATATCTCTCAATGAAACTCACGGTCATGCTACATAAAGAAGCAGGTGACACTTCGTGATGCGTTTCGTACTATGTTTTCTCGATTTCCATATTGCTTGTCGCTTCCATTGTATTGACTATCACCAACACCTTTCCAGCCTGTCAATTTGACTTCCGTGTTAGCCAGATCAATCTGGAAAAATTTTGTGCAGCACTCACATCGTGCCGCTCTGGGCTTTCCGGGTCCTCGATGCAATCTCCTCACTCTGAATCAGATTCAACATCTGCATCGCAATCGTCATCGCTGTCGTTTGGATTACGCAAGTTGCCATACCAGATAAGCCAATTTCCTGTGACCAAAATACTTCCAGGTGCGCCATCCGCATCACTTTCGACCGGATGAAGGTCAATTCTTCCTATATGGCAGCCATTCAATATTTGAGTTCGTCCTCCAGTGAGGTACTTTGCAGAGAAAACATGGTGACAAACGTGATCTTTCTGACAATTTGAATGCAGCTGCACCGTCACATTGAGAGAGTGACCAAGATGCGTTGACGATCTCATCCATATCCGAAATGTATCGCAGGGCTGTCATTCACCAGTTCTGAGCGCAAGATTCCTTTCGTGTAGCACGTTGGTTGTGCCTGCCCTGCCACATCTCCAAAACGTCGTGGACCTTGGCCATTCTGTGCGATTTCCTGTCGTCTGCCATGGTCTATATTTCCGTGTCATTTTCTGGGTTCATCGTATGCAATGTTAGCACATTGCCTACCAAAGTCCCATTATCGGCACTTGCAAACCGCTTTACAACAACGATTTTGCACAGCGTCCTGCCTGTGGTTTTGGACTGCCTCCACTGGATAACATGTTGCCCAAGGCAAAAACTGTCCTCCACTCTAACACCATGTAGTGTGACAGAGAATATGTCTCACGCGACATTAGAGAGTTCGGTGTACATTGAGTGAGTGTCCTCTTGTCATCCCCACCAGTGGGCGATGTCCGGCATCCAAAATGTACTGCCAATCTCTATTCGGTCGTAGTGGTAATCATTGAGATTTAGCCCAACTTGCCCCCAGTTGGTTGGTGATCCAGGAGGTGAATTCAAATGGAGTCTGGTAGCGGTCAATAAGCGTGCTGTGTGATCCATTCGTTCGGGTGATGTTTCAGCCACATAGTTAGGCATTAAGTTTTCTTCATTATTGCTGGACACATCATGTGGATCTAAGGCAGATTCACTGGATCCCGAAGCCGTTGCAGAGGGGAAGAGATATTTGCTTGGTACGCATTCGGGTTTCATGACCGGCACACTTCTATGCTTGTTTCAGTATTCAATCTCCACATACTTCAGCTATGCATCTTGGTATTGGATAATATGCGAAGTCTCATCCTCAGCATTGATATCCATACCCGTGTCCCACTTCATAAACAATCGCTCTATGCGCAAAGGATCGAGGATATGTGCTGAAATGAGAAGCATACCCATTGTTGGAATAGCTGCAGCATAATATTTGGACAGCTTCGCTCACGCTGACTTCATGGCCAAGTACAAGTCCTCCGTAGATGGAGTCTTCTTCTTCAGTAATTGTCACATATCAACATCTCTATGATGGAACACATCATTGTATACTGTGATAACACCATGCAATGTGACAGTATACGTCTTCGACATCCACAGAGTCCTGTATCGGAATGGTCTCCAAACATCCATGGCATAGTTCCCAATTGTCCATTCAACCTGTATTGTGAAGAGTGGCCGGTATGGATTGCACTATGATTTCTGGAGCCACCTGCGGGTGAATTCTCGTGATCGGTAGGCTTGCTCATGCAACTGCAGTGTGTAATCCCAACCTGTCTTCACATCCATAATAGATCGTACCGCATTGCGGACGTTGGCTTCTTAACATTCAATGGACTCGTTTCGACGACCAAGTGTTAGCATAATCATTACAGCAAGCATTCTCTGCCATCTGAAGGTCAGTTTCCGGACTTTTGAAATATCATGAAATACTTTCTTTCTCAATCACAGTTTGCTAAACCTGGTCTCATGGCGGACACCTTGTTGATTCTTGCATTGCCCTCTTTTTGAAGTCTTTTACTCTTCCCAATGTCTATGGTTTCATTCTCTCCAAATTGCTGATCGCGCTCATTGGCTTCCCAAGACTTGGTGCGGCCTTTTACACCAACGCTGCTCAACAATGCACTTACAGCCAGCTGTATGACTTGCACCATGCATGGTATGTGGTTCCTCAATACAGGCTCCATGATTCCGGAGGCCATAATGGTTGATTACAGCTCAAGAGTCATCGAGTAATTGGAGGAAGTATTGTCAGTGGTAATTCCCAGCAAACTGCTGATGGTACGCTGAATAGGATCATGAACGTCCTTCATGTTTGCGGCTAGCCTTGCTCCAGTATGTTGGCCCTTGACCTATCATCCATAATTAGCTCTCTGAGAATAAGAAGAATAGGCGATCAACCTCATCGAAAGCGAGTTGTACATCATGCAATGCCTAACAATGATCCATTTTGTATGCAATGACCGACTTTATGGCTCGTTTGGTTGTTGATGTCTACCCATTCAATGTTTAAGTAACTCTATTCTGTCATGGCAATTGCTTCACAATTGTATCCATGCTCAATGAGAATTGCCACCGGCCAATGTTGGTTGTGGTCGTTGCGGACGGCAACACTAGGTTAGTTCGTAATGCTTTATAAGCCTGTTGTCGCTCCAGATCTGATATAGAGTTCCATGGTATGTCAGCCGAAACAAATCCTTACATGAGGTACCACTTACACATGTCATGGCCAAATTCGGAAGTTTCATAGTTCTTTGCTGCCAGTTTGGAGGGTATTGTCTGTCAATTTCAATATTATGGATCAAAACTGAAAGTCCAATATGAATTTCCTTTGCGAACTTACTATTCTAATTCCTTGACTTCCTTGTCTCCTCAGAATGTCCAAAGCTGTTTCATTGACTGTTGAACTAGTCAATTCAGTAACTTCTGACTCTGTTAATTATTTTAACATTGTGATGTGAGCTTTTGCCAGCAAGTGTTTCGCCATTGAGGTGGTGCCATGTTCTGATGGATGATGGATAACTTGATGACACACCATGCATATGATGCCAGGGATGCCGGTCTCCTCAATTCCGCAGTGGAAATAAAATCGCCAAGAAGAAGCATGTCTAGATTTATTCCAAGCAACAGGACGTTGTGAACCTACATTCATTGAAGCCCACCAAGCATTGAAGATGATTTGGATAGTAAGATCGCTCAAATCACGAATAAAGAAAAGATCACTTTTGGAAGAGATCATAACCTCTTCCAATGTCATATTTCGAGATTATAAATCAGACATCGCGGTAAGAAGTTGATAGTTGGGTAACCCGACTCGAGAGATTTGCAAAAGTTACATTATAGCAATGTAGAATGCAGGTTCTTAAATAATAACTCTTGAGCTACCAGCGAAAAAAGTCAAATCTGTGAGAAATTGCATGCATATTTGTGAAGTTGTATACAAATACATATTTGAAAGACTGACCGCGTAACACTCAATTCAGGAAATATGCAATGCAGTTGATTGCTGTTAAATGTATTGAGCCCCTACAAATATGGTCAATGCTCCATGGGCGCTCAACTGTAGCAGGCGGACGTGATTTCGTCAGTAGCGTTTCTGCACATAAAGACAGCCAATAAGGTGATTATGGGTTCACGCCATTCCATAGCCCTCAGATTATCCAAAATGTAAGACGAAAAATCATCGACGCCCCGTTGATGCTCATTTTTAGGAGGTGGCTGTGATATTGTCCCAAGCATTTTTGCACATAGAGGCGTCTGGTACATTGATTATCGGATAATGCCGATGCACAGTGCTTTGGGTGTCCATGATGGAAGTCAAAAGATTGTTGACGCTCCGTTGATACTGATTTCAAGGAGGTGGTAGTGATATCGTCTTTAGCATTTTTGCCCAGGAAGGCGACCGATACTATGGTTAATGGGTTGATGATGTTGCATTGCCCTTTGATTATCGAAGATGCAAGACCACAAATTGTTGACGCTCTGTTGACACTCATTTTTAGGAGGTGGTAGGGATATCATTAATACCATTTTGACCCATACTGAAGGCCAATACTTCGATTACAGCTTAATGTCATTGCACAGCAGTTTGATCATCCAAGATACAAGAATGGAAAGCATTGATGCTCTGTTGACGCCCATTTTCAGGAGATAGTCGCAATGTCCTCGCTAGCATTGTTGCCTTTAAAGGTGGCCAATTCTTTGATTATGTGTTACAGCGACCAAGTCTGTTTTTGATTATCAGACTCCCAAGACCAAAAATCCTTGATGCATCCTTGAAGCTCATTTCCAGGATGGGGCGACAAGCGTGTCACTTTCGTTTTTACATATAAAAACGGCCAATACACTCACTTTGGAAGCATCTGAGTATGGAACCGTTGTTTTGCTGTAAATATAGGACCAGAAATCGTTGATGCTCCGTTGACACTCATGTCAATGACATCCTAACTCTCATTGGATGCTCAACAATTGTATGTAAAAATGCATACAGTCGTTATCAGCAGCCAATAAATCGTTTCTATGTATAAACATTTGCATCCAAATGCTTCCAAGCCTCTCAATTTCTGATCAACCACTAGACACGGTATCTGACTGAAAAACAATGTCGGCCTATCACATTACACTGCAATGGCCGGCAATTAACTCCATCTAGATCTGTACACTGGTTTTTGATATATTTGGCCCAACTTCATCACCTTTCCTTATCCAGCTCATTCTCCACAATTTGCAAGACCTACTATAAGAAATTCTCGAACTCTCCACCATGTGCACCAGGTCCGTGCAGAGAGCAATGCAGGTGGATGCATGAGTATATGCAGCATGATAATCGTCATTCATTCCGGTTGGTGTTGTGCGTTGACCTCTCTATCTACGATTTGTATGACATCACTGACTTATGATGTGTTAGTGGGATTCGTCTCTAATTGAGTATTAGTTTTCTGACTTAATGGTAACCGGCAGGACGATATCAGGTAGATTTGTCACCAGTGAATCCAGTTTGGAGTCTAAAGCATTACCATGGCCCATCCGACCCTTGCACCTGCACAGACAAATTATCATGTCACACAATGTGGTCACTGAAACCAAGTAAACGCTGACACATAGCAAAATAGGTACACTTGTTTCTTTTCGAAGAGATACATTGTCAAAGATATCAATTTGCCTATTCACTGCTCCGGCGAGATATGAGTCATCACCATTTCTTCCTCCGAATCCGATGTTTGTGTGGTAAGTAACTTGGGATGGTATATGCAGGGCTAACAGCATACGGGTTGAACAGGAATTGATTTCTTATTCATAGCCGAATTGGACACTCCATCGGGCAGGAGGGATGGAATGGATTTGTGTATCTGGGGTTTCCGCCAACGTAGCCTCATAAGATGACTCCCTGGTGGACAAGTCACTTGCGGCATTTGCAATTTTCTGGGTACACAATCAAGAGTCTCCATAGGCTCACTAGATGTCGCCAGTGCAGATCAGGCCACATCATCTTCCGTTTGAGATTGAACCCCAGCTGGAACCTCCAATTTGGTCATCCGGTACTGCTTATCTCACTTACTGAAGTCATCAGCCGTGTCTCCCCTGGCCGGTTGTGTCAATTCGTCAAGCTGCATCTGGTTCTGCCAACAACGCTCCATGCGATGCTGTACCATTTTGGAGATTGACCCTATCACCTAGCCGGTTTCGTTATCTTCACTCAGCTTCCCCTGCTCAGGACATTCTTCATCATGATCCTGCTATTCCCCATCCTCCTCAGCGTCGGAACTTGCAAGATTGCTCGGACTATCTCCGATGGCGTTGATCATCTCTTCAAATGTTGTTTCAGGCTTGGTTGTTGTCAATCCCGCCATTTCAGCGTTTCTCATATCTTCCTGCTCCTGCCTAATTGCTGTCTCTGCATAGTCAACTCGCTTTCTTGCCATAGTGGTCTCTCTATTTACATGATCCTCGATCTATTTGTCCTTCTCATCGTTGCTTAAAAGTGGGGTTTCTCATCAATACCCCAGTGCAAGCTTCTTTTTGGATCGTAAGCAGCGCAATGCTGTAAGAGATCGGATTGTTTCAGCCTCCAAGCCGCTTTTGCTTTCATTCGCTGGAGGATGTCATTGTGTGGAGCACTTTGTCGATTTGCCATATATGCCTGCCGATTGTGGCAAATGGTTCTTTTTGGAGCATGGAACATTGCATTTTGTGTTGACTTTGTTGATGGGTGACATGTTGGATATTGCAAGATTTGGACTACCTGGAGGCAAGCTGCGTCTTGAATGTCGATGCTGATATGCTTAATCGATTTGCACAACACATAATCTGCGTTCTGACCGTCACTACATCGGGAATAGCATTGCTAACCATACATCATTCCATGATGTTTCGTGTCAGTTTCAAGTAAGATCCCCAAGATATCATGAGACAAACATCCGCAGACGTCCTTTCCGTCAAACAATGCGCTGCTTATATCTCACCATCATGAGATTTTGGAGGTTGTACACCTCGATTGATCCCTGTAAACAAACACACAACATCTGACTGACTTGGTGCAGATCGCAGGACGGTTGGAAACCCATGCAAACTGCAGCGATACGCACCAGGATTCATCTTGTGTAACATGTGCAAGTTGGCTGTTACGCATTCCATTTTGACTTGAAGCTAAGTCTATATTCCTCAGGACTTCCCACTTCATTTCTTTATCATCTTCCACAGGACTTCCCACATCTCTTCATTATCATGATCTCTCCACTTCCACACCACAAAATCATGGCTCCACAGATACCTCAGCCTGGTATGAGTGAATCGGAATCGCACAGAACGACTGGTGGTTCATCCACTATGTCACCCGCTGAGACCCAACTACAACACAGTCACCACTTAGTCCACTGTGATGCTGCGATTGCAGCCACTGAAAATATGACCCCAGACCCACAGTTGAGAAATGTCCGGAAAACCAGAAGTAGCAAGAATGCAATGCAACACGTGATCAGATGTGCACATCGTCGTATTGTTGTAGACGGCTGACAACTAATGATATACCATACAGCTGGCCCATGAAGAGACCTGCGTGACCAATTGATAGCCGCCTGTAATGGGAAACCTCCATGGTCGACCAAGCAATCTCTCAGCAATGTCCACGAAATCGAACTTCATGATGTTGGCAGCTCTGGGATAATCTCCCCCAACTCTAGTGATTGAGCATCATGGAGAGTGGACAAAACAGGTTGTACCCACCTTAGAGGACGCTATGGAAGCATATATGGTAGAGGTAATAGGGGAATCTGATATGTAGATGCAGGAACCAATTTCTCCTAGGTTTTCAACATGTTTGCAACTATGGCAAGGCAAGGAGTTCTGGTACAGCTAGAACTGTCTGGTATGCGCCTTGCATTGAATATGGCCAAAATGGCCATAGGAGGGTTTTCACACTCTGCTATAGAGAAAACGCAATACCTGATCAAGAAACGTCGGGCTGAAGTCCGAGAAGAGAGGATGCAGTGGGTTGAGTTTCTGGGGCACACAAATGTGAAAGCTGCGATGGAAAGACACCCGGCTATGCCTTGGGACCATCAAACGGATGGCTGCCTTCCTTGCCAAAATTTCACAGTACAAAGTGTTGAGACCCGCTGGAGGCGCAAAGGCATGCGTGCACCTCCACCAGAGCAACTCAGACAGCCAACACCAGAACCGATGCCACATCCAGATGGAATGCCACCTGTGCCACCTGGTGCCGATGAGGGAGCGCTCACAACCAAAATTGAAGGTGTGCCACCCGGATATGTGTATATATATTGTCTTCTTCCCGGCGCTCAATGTTTTCAATCTTACTGCATATGCCAAGGATTGCATGGACGATAAAGATTTTATTCTAGATTCGCTGACTTATGAAGGAACATCCACTGGTTAGTAGACTATCTGCTGCATGGTAATGCAGCTGACATCCATTTTGCAGATGACAGCAGCCTATTGAGCGAACCTGACTGTGAAAATGAGCATTGATGGAATGGAATGGGATTTTTGATTGAATTATTATCTACAATCAGCGGACACTTGAAAGTATATTTTAAAGGATATATCTATATGTATCATTAAAGAACAATGCAGTTATGAAGGAGAAAGTACATGAAGACGGTACAAAGGCTGCCAAAACACCATTGATGATATACTATGCCAAAATTAATGGTAACATATTGTGGATACGCCCATGGCAAAATGAGCGTCAACAGAGCGTCAACACTGTTTGGTCTTGCATCATTGCTACTCTGTGTGGCGATTGGTTGCAGCCATTCATAAATGCGATATTGGCTGGCTTTATAGGCAAAAGCGACATCCACACTCTCCCTGCCTCATTCTGATAATGAGTGTCAACAGAGTGTCAAGGAATTTTGGTGTTGTCAGTCAGGTAATTCAAAAGCGATTTGGTCGTGAGAATACATAATCACAGTATTGGCTGCCTTCATAGGGACAAGAGCTAGCGACATGCTCCCTGCCCCATCATCACAATGGGCATCAACAGAGTGTCAATGATATTTGGCCATTCATTTTGGGTAATCAAAGTGCGATGCGTCAGTCACTCTCTATATACAATGTTTTTACCGTTTTTCTAGGCTAATATGCGCATGAACTATTGATTGCAGCATTGTAAATGAAATAAGTTGTTACAGTCCGGGAGGCTCTCACCGCAATGTCGCTTTCTTATCTGCCTAGAGAGGCTTCCAATTCCTCCATAATGAAGGTCAGCGATCATGCGCCACTTAGATTTCCCAAGTTGCGAGACCTTGAATTGCTGATGCTGAGTTGATGCTCATTTTCAAGGTTGGGCAGGGAGCGTGTCGCTTCCTCTTTTCCCTTTAAAGGAGGCTAATACCTCAGTTATGACTGACTATCTGCAACCAATTGCCACTCAGATTACCCCAGATGCAACACCAAAAATCATTGACACTCTGTTGACCCTTATTTCCAGGATGGGGCTGGGAGCGCGTCTCTCCATTTTTTGTTCAGAAAGGCGGCCGGTACATCCAAAAAGAACAGTGACATGCCATCGTTAATATATTATGAGTAACAGTAGGATATCTGAATGCGACCATGAATAGAACAATCCAAAATGCAGATCTGGGGATTGGACCTGCCGGGTCTAACCAAGCCTGGCAAATCCGACAGGTTGACGGGTGCGGGTCCGGGTTTGAACCATCAACTAGCAGCAAGTTGGGTGTTTCTACAGGTTTGGAACAGAACCAACCCGGTTTTTCAGTCCGAACCTGGACAACTGGCAGGTTACCCAGACCTGTTGCTAACACTTCTGATATCTTTCCATGCATTCACTCCTCTTGGTTGTACGGTTAGACTTTCAGGATGATTAAGTTGACCTATACCCAATTACTGATTGCTGTGGACATTGGGACAGAATGTATGGATGTGTTCTCGCTCACCACATTACATAGAAGGTCCTCATCCTTACAGTGGATGCTGTTGTCAATGGGTTCCCAGTCAGTGGTAAGCCAATCCTCTGGGTGTGCTCAGAGATGGGAAGCTCTTTGGTGTGTCCAGCAGTGGATGGTCAGGTTGGATGGCATATGCCACAGTGATCGGGTAGCCTCCATATCTGGACTGATTCGCGCTACTCATCTGGCATGTCTAGGCCTTGAAGGCAGTCCTGAAATAGTCAATTTTGCTGCAAATTGTGTGTTCGGCTGCACCGATGGGATTTTCCGCCGTGGCTTGTACAGGTGCCAAGATTTCTTCACTCACGATGGCTGGCAGGTTCACTACTACTCCCATCGGTGGGAGCTCAACATCGGTGGGAGCTCAACTCTAGCATGCACTGAATATGGAGAGATTCCCAGTATTGTAGACGCTCCTTCCAAGTCCATGATGTCAAGGGTGTTGGCAGTTGAATATGTGTTGAAAACATATATCCGGATTTTGCTGTGTGTGAATGTCCAGCAGTCTCTGGGATGTTGTTCCACTTTCATTACTGCTGTTGCCCTCAAGTCCCTTGTCAGGGGTCTGTGCAGCATTCCCACCTTTGAGTACTTCCCAAAAGCTCCCTTGTTGATTATGATCTGGTTGATGTTGTTAGAGTCGAGGATTATAGCATTTAGGCTGATGTTCGCACATTGCTGCTGGTTCATGCATAGACTGTCCAATTGTAAGCTCATGTACAAATAGACATGGCTAGCAGAGTCGTGAATGGCATCTTTTAGTTCATTTTTCCATAGCTTGTGGACATTCTTTATTCATCCATCCATCATTTGGATCGTCACCTGGATAGTTTCACCGACAGTTGTATGGGCATGCTGCAATGACGTCTTCGGATGACTGGTTAGTTCCAGCGAGAGTTAGGACGCTGTCATTAGCTTTGAGGAACTTGGTACAATGCGGTTCTCCACACACCCGGGGTGTGGACAGTTTCTGGGAGTGCAATTGCTCTCTGTTTCTCATCGAAGGCTGTGGGGACGGATTTGAGTGCGGTCATCACGTGGGTTGGTTTAGGGTTGTGCGCGGCGGAGCCGCATGCACTTTTGTTCTTGTGTACGTGTCAATTAGACTTAGCGAGAGTCAGTGAGTTTAGGTCAATAGAGAGATTCAGGACACCGGACACCGTACAACAGGTTATGAGCCCGGGCACTTCGCTGATGTGACGAACTCGACTCGGATTTAGATTTCGAATTGCGGCATCATCGACACGGTCTCGGAGGAGTACAGACAGACTCGACACGTGTAGGGACGACAAGATGGCCGAATCGACAGCGATCACGATTAAGAAATTTGATGGTACGGACTACAAGAGCTGGAGTTTGGAAATCGAAATACTCTTGGAGCAGAAGCAGGTTCTCGGCATTGTCGACGGTACAGAGGAAGCACCGGACGCGAAGGACGGGACAGAGTTTAAAGCATGGAAGAAGCAGCACGGAATCGCGCGGTCAACCATTCTCCTCGCGATGGAGCGGTCATTGCAGCAGCAGTATGGCGTTCAGAAAGACGCAAAGGCGCTGTGGGATCAGCTCAAGGAGGACTACAAGTCGAAGGTGAAGCTGAATGTTTGGGCTTTGCGAGACGAAATGTCAGCTGTGAAGTTGAGGGATTGCGAAAATGTGCAGGAATACGCATCGAAGATCCAGGGGTATGTGAATGATTTCAACCTCAGTGCCGACTCAGACAGTTCGACTGGTAGTGGTACAATGCCGAAGAGCGAGCACAGCTACTACCTGATGAAGGGAATTCCTAAGGATGATGATTGGCGGTTTTTTACCAAGTTGATGTACGACAAGATCGATACACTGGCCGACAAACCGGAGGAGGTTATTATGAAGATGAAAGCCCACGAAGCGCGGCAACAGCAGGAAGTCGACTTGGAAAGCATCGAATTGCTGGCACTGGCTAAGACGCGGACGAAGAGCGAGAAGCGGAGTTCAAAGCACTCTCGGAAGTCCCGGAAGTCCCGTGATAGTGGCAGTGAGAGCGATGGAAGTAGTTTGGAGAGTGAGAAGCATCGCCGCAGGCATACTCAGGAGTGCTACAGATGCCATAAGATGGGGCACATTGCACGGTATTGTCCAAGCACTGCACCGGTGGAGAGCGGAGCACCGACAGAGACAGCGGCAGCGACGACAACGACATCAATTGAGAACTATTGGATGACAGTTACGAACGGAAAGAGTCCATCGAAGGAGAGCTGGTACTTGGATTGTGCCACCACTACTCACATTTGTGGAGATCGGCGGAAGTTCGAACGGTACACGGAGTATACCAAGAGAGAAGAGCGGCAGATTTGCGATTTTGCTGGAAGTGTAGGAGGTAAAGCCATCGGACATGGAGATGTACGGTTGAGGCTTCGGTTGCCTGGAGGCCGTAGGAACGAAGTGGTTGTGAGGAATGTCTTGCATGTCGAAGGAGCACACAACTCACTCTCCCAATCGCGGCTGATGGATCGGGGATTGCGGATTGTCCCAGTCAATGGCTACGGAATCAAGATATACGACAAAGCGCCGGCTGAGAGTACTGGTCGAGGAAATCTTGCGGGCGTGGCACGCCAGATTGGAGGGTTATTCCGGCTGGATGTGAAGTTTGCAGGAAAGAGATATCGAGCAAGAGGATGATTGCTTCGGAGGAGTTTCGGAGGAGCTCCAGGCACGGTTGATTGCTTCGGAGGAGCTGCAGGCACGGTTGGTCATTAGGGAGGAGCTTCAGGCAAGCTCTATCTTTGATTTCTTTGTGGATTAGTCTTACGGTCGTGATACCGCCCTGGAGGAGTGTGGGGACGGATTTGAGTGCGGTCATCACGTGGGTTGGTTTAGGGTTGTGCGCGGCGGAGCCGCATGCACTTTAGTTCTTGTGTACGTGTCAATTAGACTTAGCGAGAGTCAGTGAGTTTAGGTCAATAGAGAGATTCAGGACACCGGACACCGTACAACAAAGGCAAGGGCCGAGACCGCAATGCATTGCCTCTGGCCATGTGTATGGTGACTAGGAGCCAGCTGAAGATCCGATATTGGCAGAGAATCAATCGTTGCATAAGGGTCCAGTGGATAAGTAGCTAGGATTGGCGCAGAAACTACATCTGGAAAAAGATATTTGTTTACGTATAATCTACCTCAGGCCATATGGCAAACCTTAACCTCCCATAACACCAATATCACTGAATAATACAAGCTACCATAGAGCTATATCCTGTGACCTCTGATAATACACCTGTAATTTACCAATAGCACAACTGAATTGTAACTGTAATTCAACTGTAGCACATGTATTATATACTGCAATTTACTAATTATCAATCACAATTACTCATTTATTTGCTACTCTGATTTCCCCTTTCACATCTTTAACATGGACTCTTTTAACTCTCACATGCTCACTTGGACAACTCTGACAAGCACACTCTCTGACTCTCATGACTCTGACAAGCTTATGTTGCTCCCAGAACTCTGACTTGTGCACTCTCACAACTCTGACAAGCTTGCTTCCACAACTCTGACATGCTCACATTCCCATCTGATATGCTTGCTCTCACAACTCTGACACACTCACTTTGAATGCTGTGACATGTTAAATCTCACGGCTCTGACGTGCTCACTCTCACCTCTCTGATAATCAGGCTTTGCTGGGAGCAAGCTGGTAGCGTTGGATATGGCTTTGCGGGTAGCAGAAAATCTGGACTCGCTATGAGCCGGCAAGAAGCTGTGTATCTTGCTTCACTGGTATCAAGCTGGTGGCAGTGGATCCGGCTACACTGGTATGGGTGAAACAGGCTATGCTGGTCTCACTTGATCTACACTTATTGGAAGCACCCTGGTAGGGGTGGATGTGGCTTTGCTAGCAGCAGAGAATCAGGACTTGCTATGAGCTGGCAAGAAGCTTTTGATCTGGCTTTGCTGGGAGCAAGCTGGTAGTGGTGGATCCAGCATTACTGGTAGGGGTGAAACTGGCTTCGCTAGTAGCGGTGGATCTGGCTTCACTGGGAGCAAGCTGATAGTGGTGGATATGGCTTCCCTGGTAGCAAAGAATCTGGATTTGCTATGAGCTGGCAAGAAGCTTTGGATCTGGCTTCGCTCACACAACTCTGATATGCTTGGTCTCACTGTACTGACATGCTCACTATTTGCTCTCTGACAATCTGGCTTCGCTTGGAGTAAGCTGGTACTGGTGGATCTCACTTCGCTGGTAGGGGTGAAACTGGCTTCGCTGGTAGCAGTGGATCTGGGTAGGCTGGTATGGAAGGATTGCGCATTGCTGGAAACAGTGGAGGTCCATGTGCTGATATGAAGCTTGTAAGATCTGGCTTCGAATAACACTGTTGATCTTGCTCCCCATCTGGCAGTTGATCTGGCTTTGCTGAGAGTTGGCAGGGGCTGATGGAGGAATAATCTAAGAGTAAAATACCTGATGGTGGTGATAGCAATAGTGGTGATGGTGATGGTGGTGATGTTGATGGCAGTGATGGCGATGGTGATGGAGATGATGATTGAAAAAAGGGGGTTGACCAAGTGCATGCAGTATGCAATATTTGCAACATTCTGTAATTCAATATTAAACCCAGTAATAGTCGGATAGCATATCCATACCACTTCCCTACTCGCCAAAGTAGTTTGCAGGGAGTCATAATCTATACTGAACAACCGTTACACACTGGTAACAGGGATAACATATCTCCCTTCCGGTTGCACTAAAGCATGTTCTGACACAGTAGGACCGGAAGTAGACTAACTCTGCTTGGTTCGCAATTATCTTAGTATTGCACTATGGGTGTGAAGTGCAGATGGTCATTCCGGTACCGAATTGTGTGTTGTTGGTAATCTCAGATCGATTGCTAGATTGTCACCAGTTGGGAGGGGAGTTGGGTCAATTGGCGCTTTTATTGAAATGAGCTCTTTCTTTCATTTTTTTCTTAGGTGAGGTTTACCACCTCTTACATTGTTCTCTCATAGCTTCCTGCCACATCATCCATTTCTTGTGTTCTATTCCCAGCTATATCCCCCCATGACTAGTGGTGTCCTCCATAGCTCACTCCATGATTTTACCTGCAGTGTGGAATTCTATATTTAGTAATCCATCAGATCAGTGTATTCCTAAGTACTGGGGTGACATCCTGTTTTGCTTGTCCTTTCCTGTCCCATTACAAGGTTGGTGCCAGTTGTCAGAGTTTGTTCCATCTGCAAGGCCAGTTTCTGAAGTCAAAGGGCCAGACAGGTGGTTTCTTCATACTGGTTGTCCCAATATGAGATTGGGTGCATGTGTCCTGGTAGTAGGTCTGTGCTGTTTTTTCAGGATTTGTCCCTGTGCAATGTCAATACTTTCCCACCTAGTACTTGAGCAGTGCCATTTCCTTCGTGTTCGTACCAGTATTAGGTTGGTACCTGCTTTCTTTCTGATGATTATGTACTCAGCTTACTGACCCTGGCACTCCAATCTGACATTTCTAGCACTACCCAGATGAATATTGCTGCGGACATCCGATTTTGCCTCACTCGCACAGTTGATATCATTCATCAGTTGCTTTTGTCTATATTTCACTGAATTACCTTGTTGGGGTTCATCCCACAATTATATACTAAGGTTTCAAACCGAGAATGCTCCTTTGGGCTCCATTGATTGTGATACAGCGCAGCTGGGAGGCAGAGCACCTACCATCAACAGTCCACTGGACCTCTCACAGCATGCAAACGGAATTTCTGAGATAGAGCAGTATACGCTCAAAGAGCATAGGGAATGGGTCGGAGGATATGATATGGTACCCCGCAGTTAGGCACCACAAAATTGCATCGATGTAAAAAGTCACAGAAAGAGCGGAGGGGATCAAGATATCAGAAAGATTGATTTGTGTTTTGTTTTATGATTAGATGGTTTCCCTGGACCGTGGAGCCTCCATGATTCATACTCCCTATTGCTTAGTCGACCTCTATCATCCCTGGATCTTCTTGTGCCCTCCGCCAGCTTTCCCCTGGGAAGCTGTATGGCAGTAGTAATGAGAATCTGAAATTCCTTCAACGGTGGGAATGGTGTATCGAGCTGCAGATGCAATTCCCCTAAGTGTCAGTTTCTGATGATGATTTCCCCAATTTCTTTTGAGCACTCTCTTTCTTGTCCTCAACTCTACCATCACCTGAGAACAGGCAGTGTGGTCATTGCTGTCTATTTCTCCATGCCATGATTACAAGCTAACATTGACTACAGCATGTACTGAGTTTGGCAGCAACTCAATGCAGACTCTCGCCCACCCCCTGCAAGTCTGTTATTTCCGATTTTTCATCTCATCCCTCTAGGGGCATTGTTGGTCACTGCCATCTACATTCCATCAATTAAAAGTTATTGTATAAAGAGATATTCCGCTTGTATTGTACCTCCCTGCCAATCAACAGCCTGCAATTTGACCAGCTCTATATCCACTAAAACTAGATTGACTATCTCCAAATCAACCATCTTCAGATTGACCAACTCAAAATCCAACATCTCCTGATCCACCACTTCCAGATTGGCCACCTACAGATTGACAATGTCCAGAATGACCACTGCCAGATTGACCACCTCCACAATGACTGCCGTGAGATGGAGCATCTCCAGAATAACCACCTCCAGATTGACTATATCCAGATTGACCGCCTTCAGATTCACCATCTCTAGATTGACCTTCCCGAGAGCGATCAGCTTCAGATCGACATCCTCTCAATCACCCACCTCCAGATTGGCCACCTCCAGCTCAACCACCACCAGATCAAGCTCCTTCAGATCACCAACCTCCTGCACAACCACCTCCCGATTGACCACCTCCAGATCAACAACCGCCGGATAGTCCACCTTCAGATCGACCACATCCATATTGACCACCTCTTCATTGACCATGTCCAGATCAACTGCCACCAGATTGACCAACTCCTGATGGACCACCTCCAGATCAACCAACTCCAGATCGACCTCTGCAAGATTGCTCATCTCCAGATCGACCACCTCAATCTACACCTCAAACATCACTCAATCACTGCCTCCAAATGCATTGCAGAGTTCCCACTATCTCTGCTTCCTAGAGTATTTCCAAACTCACTGCTTGTTCACAACCTCCAAGATTGCCCAATTATGGCCTCCAAGTGTATCTCCAGATTTGCACAATCATGGCCTCCCAATGCGTCTCCAATCTCGCACAATTATGGCCTCCAAGTTGGTCCAATCATGGCCTCCCAGTGAATCTCCACTCCCGCTCAATCATGGCATCCATGTGTGTCTTCAATCTCGCTGGATCATGGCCTCCAAGTTTCCAATATTAAGTTCTCCCAGTTCATCTCCAAACTCGTTCAGTCATTGCCTCCAAGTGCATCTCTGAGATCTCTTGATCTCAGCCTCCAAGTGCATCTTTGAGTTCACTCAATCATGGCCTCCATCCAAGTGAGTCTCCATACCCTCATGATTACAGCATCAAAGTTCATCTCTCAGTTGACTCAATCAATAACTCCAGGTAGTCCTGTTATTGTGCTCAAGTACTGTCTCCAGCCAGATTGACCATATGTATATATATAGATAGACATACATAGACAATACATGCCATATGATGATATAATGAAGCATCATGTGATTGTTACACAAATATGATAGAAGAAAATGCTTGTGGTTATGGGAACCTAAGAACAACTGCTGTGAGAATGCTGCACCGGGTTAAAAGTCACCAGGAGAGCGGTGCAGAGGTCTCATCAGCTGCTCTTGCAGTTCCCCGCAGACCTGTGCAGAGGTCAATGCTGCACCAACTTAGAACTATCCTATAAATACAATAACAGAGCCTCTTGAATGCACCTACATGACTGCAGGTGCTTTCAGGTACACCTGAGACTGCCTTTGAAGTATCTGGGAGCACATTGCTCAGCTCAAGGAGAGTCAGGGAGCATCTGGGATTACTTCTGAGCATGAGCGGGATCAACAGGAGTGACTAGGAGTTGTGTATGCTGCCTGCGAACCATTTTACATTATGCTGATGTCTATTCAACTGTAACAAGATTAGAGGGGATTATCTTAGTGGGCCAAATTACATACCCTGTGATCTTCTTCCCTGCAGCTGCTTTTATTTCAACCAAAAACAATTTAAATTGTATCCCAGTTTTGACCTGAAGATATTTGAAAGGGAACAGTTGTATAACATCTGAATGTATACAGGCTCCTTCATTACTATTGCATGTAAGTGTTATCTCATATTCTCTCTGTCTACTACCTTCAGCTTCAAGGTGCATTTCAAATTTGAAATCCCATAGTCTGGTTGCCTCAGGCCACCATTTTGTTCACTGACATTGAAATGATCCTCCCACTGTATCACATCTGTATATGATGTGTGCAGTTGCCAATTCCATATATGGACATTGTTATTGTTTAGCACTCTGCATATTATAATCATGGAACTTATATTCAGCAATTCTAAGTGATTACATATTATTTTATTTCCTGAATGTTGTCCCATATCAGTTATTGGTTATTAGTTGCCTTACCTTGCTTACTCCCCTGCCTCTCCACCCACACTTGCGCATTTCATCTAAGACGTCATAATTCACTGTGGTGGAAATAATTCCGTATTGTTAACATTGTCCAATAGCAGCAAGTTCTTGATTGTTGCCATACAATCTTCAACCACTGTCTCCCAGTACAGGGGGTTCTTTAGAACCGGTTTCCAGTGGTTCAGTCCCCATGTTATACTAATATGGAGTGCCTTCCAATATCCAGCTGCCATGATGTTCTTCCACTTTTTGAAGGTACTGACATTGGATTGAAGCATCCTTTTGGGACTTTGCCTTTGGAACCAACTACGTCCAACGAATCATTGCCATTATCATCTGCATTATGATTATTGTAGGAATGCTTCTGTAATGCTTGCACATTGGCAATTCCTGCAATATTAATACTTTCCAGTGAAGCTGCAGGCTGGAATAATTGTGTTTGAAACACTATGGGGGGTCTCACATGTGCATCTGAAAAAGGTCCAGGTATAGTAGAGGTGGAAGGTGTTGGTGAAATGACTTGATTGTGTCCAGATAGTGCTGGAGGTATTGATGGTGAACCTGGGGATAACAGGCCTTGTCCCGAGAACTGTGGTGAGGGCAATATCTGAATTCCAGTATAACCACCTTGGGGATATTCATATCCTGGTGTTGCTAGCCCATCTATTGGAAATTACTGTATTGGACTGTTGGTTCAATATAAGCTGGGTGTTATGTTGAATGGAGCTGGGCAGTGACACTAGGGGGCAAGTGGAACTGAGTGTGGAGGGAAACAATACCCACATTACAGAGGGAACTGATCTGACGGTTGTCTGAATTGTGTGTCTTTGTTGGTGTATTTTGAAATATGATGATCAGATGATTCTGAATTGGTATCTGGGAATTGTTGTGATCCTGCAGCCAACTGTTTGGAGCCATTTCAGTTGCTGTGAGTGGAGATCTATTAATTAATATTATATCTGACCCAGATGCTGGTGAATAAATATTGACACATTCTGTGTTGTAGAATATTCCAGAGTTTTGATGAGTACATTGAACATAGCAGTAAATTTCAGTGGGATTATGGTCTCCGATATCAGTTACTGTTGTGTCAAACAGACGTGATTTAATAAACCTGCATTTCATAAAACACAGCTGAGAGAAAGATACTCAATTACAACCCTTCTTATTATGTTTTACGCTCACATTGGTAAACCAGGATCTCGGATTGCAAATCACTGTTATCCAGATGATGAGTATAAAGATCACAGCAGGGATATGACATGATATTGGCAGGAAACCAAGTACAACTATAGCATGTCTCAAGATACCATAACTGGAAATGGAACATGTACAATCTGTAAATGTGACCTGCAACTTAAATGAATTGGAGCCCACTGAGTTGAGCAGCATTGCTGATTGCATCCAATTGAGCTTGTTGTGAACACTTTATTGTTTTTTTTAACAGTTTTGTGCAAGTCAAGGATAATCACTAAACACAACATTGAACATGTCAATTAGTTGTATATGGTAATTTAGCAGGCACACTGCTTGCTAGAAAACTTATGTACTTAGTATATTAGAACTATCTATCATTGTTGGCTGCTAGTTGAGGATCAACTGTAGGTATAAACAGCACAGTACTGCAATAATGTAGTATATAATAAGACCAGTAATGCTAATTGCAGTAGTACATGAAGAATAGTATTTAAACATCAATTGCAGTAATGACAAAAGACACCTTTGGTTCTCTGATAATTATTGTTAGCAGAAGATGTAGCGTATTATTGAGTGGGATATAATAGATACATTCCAGTCTGTAAAAAAACCCAATCATATGGTAGCTGTGTTTTACATCTCCACAATATGTCGTGGGGTGCAATAACACTGTGGATGTAATCACTAACCTGAGTTATCTCACCTGTAATTAGATTTTCACAAGGTGCTAATACTGCAAGAAACTGTTACCCCATGAAGGATTATGTAGAGTGATCAAAATAAGCAGCAATACCAATGTCTTGAATATCATCAACACTTGCCGAAAACAAATTAAATCCGTTATTTGCTACAAAATTTTTTTTAACATGAACCAACTGGATGCTAACTTTCAACAATATCACCCCTTATGGATAAATGCAAAGCTAATTCCCAACAGCATACATCTATCTACAGCATGGGATTACTCCTCACCAGCAGGTATGACTGCGGTAGGAATTCTTGAATAGCAATCAATGAGCAGTAGACTATATATCTTCCCACAGACCATGTAACTGGTCCACGACTGCCTGAACACATTTCTGATACAGAACCTATAGATTCACCAAATCATAATCTGTCATGTATCCTCATACATCACAGACAGAAGTTCATAAAGGGGTTGTTCAAGTGGATTATGTTGGCAGGCACGTACATGGCAATGCGACTAGATTATACAACTAGTATCAAAAGTATTAAGAACAATTGAATCTATGGCACTTATTGCAGTCAACATATGGCTTCCAACAGGCTCAATTGTTTAGCCATCAAAAATAAATATAGACAGATCAAAAACTGAGGCGTGGACTTGACAACTTCAGAATTTACTGATTCGAATTAGAACATACACAGCAAAAGCTCATGTTAGATGTCAATTGAAGGCTCAGGAATGATCATTCAATAGCAGATGATTGATATATATTCAAAACATATTGCTACAAGGGTACGTTCAAGGAATCTGGTGTCTTGTAGCAAAGCTTTACTTTTGGACACATCTAGATTTAGACTTAGTGAGCCCTGCTCACTTGGAGGGTTGGGTAATCAATAGCGAGATTAACAACAGTGATTGGTAGTGGTAGATGCAGGATCAACTTCCTGCCAGAGTGGCAATTTCCTTGGTCGTGTGTGCATTGTATGCGACCCACAGAACAAATTTTCTGGGCAATTTGCATGCCTTACTACTGTATCCTACAATTAGGAATGTCCAGAAGACATTTACTATACACCTCACAACGCCACCTATGTTTGTCATCTATGTAATTCCATGCCCCCTGAAAGGTGCCAAACACAGTGACCAAGTATGACATAAGAGGGGTGTAAATGTTCTCTCTGATGTGAGTAGGCAATTGAGCTATTGGTATGTATAATCTATCAGATGATACTTGTAGAATCAACTTTTGTCAATAAATTATTGCCACATAAGGAACTATAACTATTGCTGGAAATGGAGACTAAGGCAATTGGACCCAGAAGCATATTTGCCCCAAAACTTGTGCAAATGAAGATTCCATCCAACAGAGAATAATTCATTTTGGATCTCGATATCTGCAACTGGTGGCCACATCTCAAATTTCTTTCGATCTGTAGAATATAGCCACAATATAACCCCTGATATTTCTCAGTATCTGAATAACAGCAACATGAACCAGGGAATGGATACTCACACCACAGACAAATCCCTTCTACTGATGTTCAACAGTAATGATGAGCATCCCAGTCCTAACTATGACATAATGACACTGTCCTATCTAGCACTTCAAGGCTGGTACAATATTGGCTCTGCAAATGTGTTAATCTACTGTCTGCTACATATAAACAGTATAATAAATGTAAAGCCAATCTTTCATATGTACAGCATTGTCAAGATAAGCACTTTTTCCGTACCATATCACTACAGGTACATCACTGAGATTGACTCATAACTTCAGAGTAAGCAGAAATATCAAATTAACCCACTCAGAGATGTATCCAATGAATTCAGAAATCCCCACTTGGGGCTGCTGGTTCACACACCAATTGAACAGAGCTGGGGATACTAAGTAAGTGGATTGATGCTGAGATATCAGTAGAATGTACTTATCAACAGTATATTGATTAAACTCCTGAATGGGCTGTTGTATTACCCTGAGCAATTTTACAACCCTACTTTAATTAAGCATCTGGAACTTGACAGAAAGATGGAATATGCCAATGCCAACAAAGTGATTATGCCTGAAGTTCATAACATGTAGGTCCAATACATGCAAATCGGGAAGACTGATCTCCTGCCTAGTTTGTAACGATGAATTCAGTCTATTCCAGTAATATACTATACATGAACTCAATCAAATCAGAATCACCAGTTTGAGAATCACCAGCGAGCCAGTGATATGATAAGACTCAGTTCTAAGTGGTACAACAAGATTCAACAATGGATAATTCATCAGTGTGTTCAACAATATACAGTGGTGATTCATATGAAGAACAAAGATCTGCATGGTTACACCTATTGTACTGATAGAAGCATATGGGTTATTGAATGGAATATATAAGGACATTGTGTAATAGTTGAAGCAATATTTTCACAAGTATTATTGTTGGAAGTGAACAATTCATTTGAAGACATCAGGAGCATATGGCTTGCAAATTGTCATCTCGATTTCGTTGCATAACACACTGAATATTGAGATCAATAACTGTTACAGGTATGTAACTGTAAAATAGTTGATCGAATTGAACTATTTGATATCGGCATTATATAATCACCCCTGTGGAGTGAGGCTTCATATTCAAGGCCCACTATGATCATCTAGAAGAAATGTGTTATAATGCCAGCCACTCTGAAATTTTACCCACCTAATGGCTTAATTTTACCGCATTCTAAAAATAACTTCATACTTATTACAGTATTGTTTTATTATACTGCACTAAATGAGTAGAATTGAGTATCACTAAAAAGTACTATTGCGGCTATGGAGTGTACATCGTTTTGCATTATTGTGGTCTGGGAGCATCTGAAACTGATTGGGAGTATCAGTCTGGCTGTTCAAATTAGCTGGGCCGTTCCATTCTAACTTCCAAACTATTTTACATATAGCTGATGCGATGCAAAATGAATCCAAATTCAAAGACAGCCTCAAGGACAAAAGAGACAACTAAGCAACGGCAATAGCAAAGCATTCATTCTCCTTATCCTTCGAATCATATGTTCATAGGCTGCCCAATTTCCTCCCCTAGTCTGTACCACCTCCATGGCCATTCATACTCCAAGTTCATTAGTATTCCAAGTTGAGCTACCTCTGGCCAATTTCCTTCACTAATCTGCATTGTTTCACTTTTCAAAAGGCCTTAGTAAGTGTACTCACTAGCATATCTGCACCAGGCATGAAATGGATCTCAACTATGTGCTTCCATATCTATATGTGAATTGTGCGGGAATATAGTAATAGGTTCTGACACGCAGATTTGAAGTTGCCAAAATGCAGTAGTTTCCCCATTAAGCCTGACATTGTAGCTTCCTCAAGTCATGGCTACTCCAGGTACACTATGTATGATGACATCCCGAAGCCAGTTGCGTTGGACATCCCCATATGCCACATCAGCAACCACGCTAGTTTCGGTCTGAAACACCTGGGAGTTCCGGACGGCTCTGACCGCACTGACGGAACCTCGTACCGTCTGACGGAGAATTACACGCTACCCGTCGCCCTGGCCAATGGTCGCGTTGCATACTTGCTTCCATCACTTTCCGCCTGGTATACGCACCATCAGAACGACACATGTGTTACACTCTTCGCAGGGGCTGCAGTTATTCTGTAGCCGTGTACACAACGCCTGGCGATGTTTATGCCTTTCTTCAGCCGATAGCCACATTTTTCCTCTCCGCTATTGCTATAGCTATAAATCGGATGCCGCACTCGCCCCATATATGTTTAGCTTTGAGATATTGTCACATATTGCAATACAGTCTTCGCTTCGGATAGATCGTTTGCCGTTGCATTTGCTTCGCCATTATTGTATTTTACAGGTCTGAAATATACGGTCTAATCTTCACACTCTCTAGTACTATGCCCTTAGTCCTCCACATTCTGCGTTGATCCATCATCGGCTTGCGATGCATTGTCGCCATCCTCACACTCATACCTGTCGACATCACTGGTTCCCAGGTCAAACCTACTATTCCCTCAGTCCTCCACATTCTGCGTTGATCCATCATCGGCTTGCGATGATTCTTCCTCCTCATCCGCATACGCATCGTCGCCATCATCGCCCTCATACCCATCGACATCACTGGTTCCCAGGTCAAACCTCTCGAGTTCAGTCATGGGCCGTCGCTGCTGGTGGGTGGTGGGGATGGCATCGCCCATGTTGCTTTCATCATCTTCATCTTCGTAATCCCCGCTGCCCCCTGGCATCTCGAAATCAAGTTCGTCATCCGTGCCATTGTTGTCTGTCGGGATGTTTGGGTCAGTGCTTCCGATCTCAGGCTCCTCAAGCGCCACTTCAGACGTCAAATAATCAAGAAGAATAGCATTGTCAATACGCGCTGCTTCCACGCTGATCACCACGGCAGGCGTTGGGTTCTCCGCCTGTTGGTTCTGACGCTTGACTCTAGCAAGAGTGTTGTTATACACCCTCTGTTGGTAGCTCTCCGGTAGTGTGTTCCAGGTATTCATCAACAATTCATATGTGTCTGCAACGCCAGGCGAGGTTAACAACTTGCAACCGGTTGCAGCGCAGCAGGATGCGTTCTTACCACCGTCATTCTTGTAATTGAAGTAGTTCGAGCGATCAGGTCTGTTCGCTTTCATCTTTGACTTGGAAGCTTTCGGATGAACGCCTTTGTTCTTTTGCCACTCCAGGAAAGCATTGTGCAACGCGGTGCAGGTAAACATGATCAGTGGCGAGGGTATTTGACCGTCCTTGTCGTCAATCATGGAATTAAAGAATCCATCAGCATACTTACCGCGGTTATTCGCCCGATGATAAAATTTGATGTAGATGAACCGTGGGATTGCTTCCGCTAGGAAGTAAAGTGGATGCTGGCCATTCGTTGGCAGCTCTCGACACTCTCTGCGTTGGATTTGGACCGCGTACACTACCTTCCTCTTGCTCTGCTAAAGGAAAAAGATTCTTATTGTCTGCCAGAAGGGAATGAACGAATTCCAAATGCTCTGCGTTGGATTCAAAGCGGTGGAGATCATATAGCTCTGCTACATTGTCCCTTGCTGATTGAATACAATGGGATATGACGTTATTGACTTGTGCGCGAACCTGGTACCGGTTTGAGCATGTAATATCCGATGTGGGCCATTGATTCAGCATACATCTTTCAAGATCTCCTTTGTGCATGCCTCAAATGCTATGGACCAAATGTTGTTTTGCTGCATTGCGGTGTTCCAGTACGTCTCTATTATCTACCGGTGTGGGGCTTCAGCTAATGCTTTCACAATGCGTCGCGTTGCATGAATTACTGTCTCCAAGTCGCCTGCACTCATAAACGGCCGTCTGTTCCACATGTAGAGCTCCAGGAGACTGCCCGTTGCAAATACAAGACGCGTCATGTCGGAGTGACCAAATCGATGGATGTTGCGACTGCCGTAGACTACTGATCGGGGTGTAGACACCGCCTGCGTTTGCAATTGCCACTGCCTCTGTCTCTCAATCCTTTCTGGAGCTTGCATTTGCAGTGGATTTGTAATGATCGCACGGGTTTCTGGATTAGGGATGTGGGTAGGCAGGTTTTCAAGACCGCTGAGAGGAGTGGGAGTGCTAGCAATGCAGGATGCAGGGCTGGTGACAACGCGAAGCGTTGATTCTGTCTGTGAGGTTCCGCTGGGTGCTGGTGTGTTACAACTGCCTGTACCTGGTGTGGAGATTGGAGTAATTATTGACCGTCGCTGTGTAGCAGACGGGGTGATATCTGCAACGCGAAACTTGATCAGCAAAGATGAGGTGGTGGAGTTCTGACCTTGGATTGTAGAGGCTACGGAACTCCTTCTTGAGAGGAATCCCTCTCGCCAGCCGGTATGGAAACGCGTCTCTTAGCAAGGGGAAGTTGAGAACTCCCCGAAGGCCCACGCTTTGGTTCATTTTGACGACTTCGAACATTTCGTACGACCGGTCTCTTGACAGGGTGAGGGCTTTGGGAAGGCATCATCCGACATGGATGTTCGACTATAAGCAGGTAGGAATACTATCCTCTGCATGCATATGCAACGGCAGGCGAGGTAGACTCCTATCTGAGCGACCATGGACGGATTCGACAAAAAAGCAAGGCGCAAGGTAGACCACGCTAGACTCTAAACCCTGAAACTTGGGGATGAGATCCCTTCAAAAGCATTCAATCATGGGGTTAAGTGCCATCAGATTAAACTCAGATTAAACTCAGCATCGATATTCACTGTTACAGCAACGTCTGAAGGTCTATTTGCACAGCTTGAATGGTGTTTATGCCTTCTTGGCGCGGTGATCATCATATTGCACTCGTTCTTGGCACAATACTTTGGACCATTGATTGTGTATATCTTTAGCTTCCCGGTGGAAATTGCCCTTTGGCAGAGCACAAAGCATCGCAGAGTGAACAATGACATATTCTCTATCCTATGACATCAGTTGCGTGTGCTTTTTCCACTGCTAGGCGTTGGTAGCCGTGTTGGATGGTTGCACAGTTGGGACAACCTGAGAACTACTCAGTTTGCTCCGAGATGCATGAAGTCTGAGCGGTAGAAATGATGCTTGATGCAAACGCAACACCCGGCATCGTAAACTGTCCTCTCCGCGAGCACTGAATCTCGTCTCGGGGCATGTTGTTCATGAGGTGCCTGCAAGATGAAGGCTGGGCCGATTCGTGTTCGTTAACCAACAAAACTCACAAGTTGAACGAAGAAATCGCCAGGACTCGAGTATATATATCCCTTCTTCCCGCCTACACCTTCTTTCTCTGTTCCTCCCATATTATACACACCGACAGCATCCTGATCTCGACATCACGTGACTTGCACAAAACAATGCCTCTCATTCCAAAACACACCTGATAACCTCACAACTTTGTACTTTCCCTCTGGGCTTCCTTACGCTCCATGCAACTGTATCATAATGCAAACGTTTCGGATGTAGATTCATTTTCAACTCACAGCGATGGCACCATAGGGCAGCAGCAAAGGAAAGGGGAAGGTGAGGGCAAGGATGCCGACATCGGGTATAAATTGACGCTTGTCGTTGGATCGGAACCGTATAAAGGGATGCATCTCCGAACTCATGTGTGGACTCATACAGATATACAATGTTTACCACGTTAAGGGCGAAATGGCATGTGACGTCTTTTATGATATAATCTTCCTTGATCCAGTCACGACTCGCCACTTTTCACAATTCCAGCTGATGTGGCTGCACCGCAGGAGCAGGAGTTCGCCTTTTCAGGAGTGGTGGGCTGCCTTCCGCTCATATATGTGGCAAATGTTTGACAAAACCCGTGACCAAATGAACAATCGGAGTTGGGACAACCCCCGTGCCTTCGAGAATCAAGTCGATCGCATCAATACGCAGACAACCAGCTTGGGGAAGGTTAAATGCACCGGTGAGTGTTTCTCCTGGTACGGTAGCGATCATCTCAGGGCAAAGATTGATCCACCACGCTGCCGGCAGTACGAAGCAGGCGACTTCCTGGCCGTTAGACCACTGAATTGGGATCAGATACTTGACGAGGATGATGATGATGAGAACTGGCCGGATCCCGGAGCGCAGAGCGGTGGAAGGAGCCGTCCTGGCGATGGCTATGACAATGACGACGGCAAGGGTGAGGAGGACACACCGGGCGGTGAGAAAGGGACTGAGAAAGGGAAGGGAACAAAGCATGGGAAAGGGAAAGGGAAGGAGACTGAGGACGGGAAGGAGAAAGGGAAGGGGAAGGGGAAGGTAAACGGTAAAGGGAAAGGTATTGTTGTACAAACACCCGGGGGAGGTGATATCTTTCGTGCCGTTGCTTTGCAGTTGCAGAAGGAAATGTCAGAGGCAGACTTGGACACGGAGGGCTACCTAGAACGGGTGTATTTAGAGCCGGAAGGATCGCCCGCCGTGTAAATTTCCTCAGATGATGATACCAACCCCACCGAGTCGGACGGCGAATATGTCTCAGAACGTGATTCTGATGTGACTATGCGCATGGAGGATGATGTGGACGCACTGGATGGCGTTGATTTAGATGGTGATGTGGACATGGAAAAGGACGGTGAAGATGGGGAAGATGAAGAGGAGGAAGATGAGAAGGAGGAAGTGGAGGTGGATGAGGAGGAGGATGAGGATGAGGATGAGGATAATGGCAAAGAACCTCGGACGATTGGCCAGGGAGAGATGGTTAATACATCGGCTGACGATGCTGATACCATGGTAGACGATCAGCCAACCATGCTACCTGAGCAAGGCCAGGAGATGCGCGAGCGTACCCCACGGCCACAACCTCCGGCGCCTGCCCCACAGCCACAAACCCCGGAGCCTCACCCACGATCACAAACTCCGGAGACTCATACCCTCGGTGGGCTGGGGTTTTTGGGGCCTGCGACGCCGCAAGAACCTCGCTCAGCGGGGCTAACTCTGCGAGAATCTGAGACAGCCGGAAACGCCGCTGATGTCGATGTGGATCAGCAGCTACTCGGCGAATCGGTAGGTGGCGACAGGCTCCCCGATGTCCCCCTCCCAGATGTCCCTCTCCCCGATGTCCCTCTCCCCTATGTCCGTCTCCCCGATGTCCCTCTCCCGGAGGCGCGCCCGGATGGCTCGGTAGGCGAGGAGTGAACCAGTCCTCCCGTTGTAGAGGAGGCGTGCGTTTGGGTTAAGGTCGGGTTCTTGTCTTGTGAGGTTCCTTTGCTGTGATCTAGTCATCTCAGGCACTGATTAAGGCACGCGTGGAGGTGTTTCGTTCGTTTGGGTTAGGGTTGTGGGCTTGCTTGTTTCCTTTGTTCTAATCTATTGATCTCAGGCATTTATTATTACATGCGTCGCGAGGTTTTTGGATTGCTCAGGGTTTATTTTATATTTATTCATAGTATTATGGGACATCTCACATGCAGGGTTTTGCAATTCCTGGCATGTAAGAAACCTTCGTGTGATGGTGTTAAGGCTCAATACATCTCTCAAGTATCGTGAGCTTATACCCACACCAGACTGCTCAGGCCCAGCACCAACTTTCGTCCCTTTCTACAGTGAATACTCCACTCCTCGCGTGTCATCGACAAGGCCAGAGAAGACCCCTTTCCTTTGCCCTGAATTTTCATGCCAAAAGAAGTTCACCTCAGACAGCTGGCGACTTACACATATCAAATTACACCATCCGGAACACCTTCAAGTTGCACGCCAGAAGAATTTGACTTTTGCAGCGCGCCCCGACGCTTTGAACCCGCTCAGCATCATGAATTCAATACTATCAAGGATTCAGTCGAAGACTTGGACGGGTTTCCTTACCTCCGACTCCTTGAAAACATCGCCGACTCGGTGTCTCAACCACCGCCACCTCCTCTGCCACGGGCAGAAACATGCCCCGGCGCCGGTGCTCTGCTGAGCGATTACATTGCTGAGCCATGTGAACCCGACACTCAGGGTTTCCTTGAGACGAACCTACAAAGCAGTCCCAACTACCCGTTTGCGACACATGAAGAGTACAAATATATCCAGTGTGGGATCAGGAAGAACGGCATGAAGACGTACTATGACAACGTGCTGAAGGAAGATAACACCACTCTGCATTTCCCAAGCTTCGAAAATGGCGATGATGTCCAGAAGCTCGTGGCTAGCATGCCAAATGATCTGGCTCTCGGGGAGTGGGAACTACACACACTCGAGGATATGAAATGGAATGACAATCACCAACGCCCTATCAAATACTGGAGTCGAGACTTCATCAAATGCATGAGATGGTTGATGCGGCCGCCAGCGTACGCCAAGCATCTGATTTACGCCCCTCAGCGTTGCTTTAACAGCGATACACCACTGAAACGCGTCTATACCGAATTGCACACTGCGGACTAGTGGTGGGAGTCACAGGTAAGGAGGGATACCCGAGTATAATGACGTGGTAACCGACGTTAAGTCAACCCTCAGAGTGGGGGATACACTGGTTCCCTTGATCTTCATGTCTGATGGAACGCATCTCTGGAATTTTGCTGGCGACAAGAAAGATTGGCCTGTATATATGACAATTGGCAATCTATCTTCGAAGCTCCGCCAGATGCCCTCAACGCACAGCATCGTAATGGTCGCTCTCCTCCGGATTCCGATCAAGAACCGCAATATTCCTCAGAAGCGGCTGAATGAGCAGTAGCAAACAAACCGAGAGGTGCTGAACGAGGTACTCTGGCGGGTACTCCACCCTCTCACCTTGAAACAAAATCCCAGCGCCGAGAGTGGGTATTACAACATTCTCTGTGCAGATGGCAACGTCAGCCATTGCAAACCGGTTTTAGCAGCATGGCTTGCAGAGTGCCTTGAGTATAGCGACCTACATTATCTCGAGTGACATGTCTGTCTCTGGTGGGAGTGTCCAAAGAATGAACTTGGAGATTATGTCCCTCCTGACAAGCAACACCCCCGGGGGGATCACAACCTATATCAAACCCTCAGCGATGCCGACACCAACGCACCCCATGCCGAACTCTCATCGCGCCATGTTCACCCAGGATTCAATGTCTTTCGACATGATCCCTGTATTGTGAGCGACATCCCGAAGCCCGACCTTCTCCATACAATGCAGATTAGCATGCTTGATCACCTCCAGAAGTGGATTTTCCACTTCATGAAGACGCACGAACGGCTCGACAAGTACCATGCAATCTGGTTATCCGTGCCTGCTTACCACGACCTCACACCATAAACTAAGCCATATGAGGAAGTTTCTCAATGGAATGGGAAGGAGATGAAGGAAATGAGCCGGTACCTGCTTGGAGTTGTAACCCAGTCTCTACGAGGAGGAAGCCCCGCTCAGCGTCCCATAATCAATCGCGCAATTGAGTGCACACGGGCATTGTTAGTATGCTATATGTATGCTCGATATAAATCTCACGATAATGCAACATTGAGCTACATGGAAGACGCCTTGTGTCGTTTTCACACCTTCAAAGATGTTTTCTTACTCGGGCGAGCCGGCAAAAAGACCAAGGCCAAAGCCAATGCCCTGACAACGGAGCTCGTGAAGAAGCAAAAGGTAGACGAGGAATCAAATGGTGAAACATGGATGCCGTCCATCAAGCATCGCGAAATGAATGCCTGGCACGATCATATCAGCAACGAGATGGATGTTTCCAAGGAGTTAGATGCCGAACTCAACTTTCCGAAGATCCACTTGATGTCTCGCTGGGTCAAACAGATTCGTCGATACGGAGCCTGGCAACAGTATTCTGCCGAGAGCCATGAACGAGCACATCAAACAAATCTCAAGGACAGTTGGAACGCCTTCAATCACAATCTCAACTACCTGCCGCAAGTAATCACCTTTCAGCGTCGCATCCTCTGCATCGAAACCACAGAGCTCAATCTCCAAGCCCTCGCTCAGCGTCGAGAGAACTGCACTGCCACCTGCAAAGTCCTCCCTTCCGGTGCGGATCTGGCTGCCCCCCTGAGCTCCCAGTCATATGCGAAGCCCAAACTCATGGGACCCCAAAACCGCCGTGATGGAAAGCATCCTAATGCTATGATCAACTACTTCAGAGCATTACTCGACAATACGCGAGACGCGATGCACCGCATGACAATATACAACGGCACCCGGGAGTTTCTCAAGCATATGAGTTGTAACACGACATATATATCGGATGAACAACTGCACCCTATGGAGCTATGTATTTACAATGGTATTAAGGTTCAAGTTGAGGGTTTAGAAGGTGAACGCATATCTCAGATTTGTCAATGCACGGGAAGCCAGAGCTGGCACGGAGGGGACCGACGGAACGACTGGGTGTGGGTAAAGCAATGCCCAGCGAGATGTTATGGTGCGCTGAATGGTCATCTCCCGGGGCAACTGCAACAACTATTCAAAATCAAGCTCCTGAACGAGGATGGAGCTTTCGTTGAGTACTGGTTAGCCCTGGCGCTTACCACAATAGCTGAAAACTCGGGTAACTTGGACCCCGTCTCGAGATTTGTACAAGTGAGAAAAACACCGGCAGCAGTTGCTTTGCATGTTTTCAGTCTGGGAACCATTGTCGGCTGCGCACACATAATTCCAGAGATTGCTGCCAGTAGTAAGACAGGAGATGGACAGAATGAGCGATGGATTGTCAATAGCCACATAGATCTGGCGACTTGGAATGATGTGTATAATTAGTAAGGAGAGAATTGCATTTTGCATGCAGGTAGAAGGAACGCGAGGAGAAGTTTTCGCAGTGTCACCCATCGCATTGCAATTCCGATGCAAGCGCGTGCCCAATGAACCCATTCCTACATATGGTCCCAGTTGGCCTTCAACGCCAGAGTGTTCGTGTAAAATAGGAGACCGACAGAGCGAGAAGAAATGGTGAAACTGTGATGGGAGGGCGATATTCAACGCGACACATGGTATTGACGCTGGGCGCGGAGTAAGCCGCCACCGTGGTGTCTCTGAAGGCTCTGACGGAGCGCGTCCACTCTGACGGAGCCATTCCGCCCGGCCGGAATTATATTGTGCTGATGTGTTTCAAAATCAGAGAGCTCAATCTCCAAGCCCTCGCCCGGCATTGGGAGAATAGCGCAGCCACCTTCAAAGTCCTCCCTTCTGCTGCGGATCTGGCTGCCCCCCTGAGCTCCCAGTCATATGTGAAGCCCGAATTGATCGGACCCCAAAACTGCCATGATGGAAAGCATGCTGACGGTACGATCAAAGACTTCAGAGCACTACTCGACAAAACTCAAGATGCAATGCTCTGTGTGACAATATACAATGGCACATGGGGGTTCATCAAGCATACGAGTCATAACAGAATGTATATATCGGATGAACAACTGCACGCAATGGAGCGATGTATTCACCACAGTATTGTGTTCCAGTAGCGGATTCGGAATGTGAATCCATATCTCAGATTTGTCAATGCACAGGAAGCCAGTGCTGGCTCGGAGGGGACCAACGGAACCATTCAGTGTGGGTAAAGCAATGTGTGGGAATGTTTCATGGCGTACTAAATGGTTGTCTCCCGTGGCAACTGCAACAACTATTCCTAATCAACCTCCTGAACAACGATGGAGCTGTTGTTGAGTACTGGTTAGCCCTGTCTCTCACCACAATAGCCGAAAACTCAGTTAACTAGGATCCCGTCTCGAAATTTGGACATGTGAGAAAAGTACCGGTACCCATTGCTTTGGAAGGTTCCGGTGTGGGAAACATCGTCGGATGCATGCACTTATTTCCACAGATAGCTACTAGTACTAAGACAGGAGACGGACGGAACGAGTGATGGATTGTCAATAGCCACTTTGATCTGGCGACTTGGAATGAGATGTATAATTAGTACAAAGACGATTTCATTGTGCGTGCAGGTAGGAGGAATGCGAGGAGAGGTTTTTGCAGCATCACCCATCACATTCTAATCCCTGTGCAAGGGTGTACCCAATCAACCCATCATGACGTATGGTCACAGTTTGCCACAGAGCCAGAGTGTATGTTTAACATAGCAGACAGACAGAGCGAGAAGACACGGTGGAACTGCGAATGGAGGGCGATATGCAATGCGACCCGTGGAACAAATGCCGGGCGCTGAGGAAGCCGCCACTGGGATGTCTCCGATGGCTCTGACGGACCGCGTCCACTCTCACAGAGCCATCCAGTGCGGACGATAATTCCTTCTGCTGATGTTGCTCCTCATCTGCCCCTGGGATTGCAGGTCTGCTCCTGGCTTCGACCTGCTCGGTCATCAGGACTTGGATTCTGGTTTTCATCTCGGTATGATCGCACTGGGGGGGCAGATACCGTTGTGCGTGTCTGTTTGTGATCTGCTTCTGTAATGCGATTATCTGTGCTGGATGATTGCACACCCTCTGTACGATGCTCCCGTGTTCGGTATACCATGCCACCATCCTCAGCACCTCCTGTGCTGCTTCCAGCATCATCTGTCTCTCTGGAAAGTCTATGTCCAGTAAATTTGGGTTGACGAGTCCTCGTATGGTGGCCTGATTGTCCACGGACTCCAGCCCAACCCAGTCATGCTGTTCATATCCTGACATCGCAGTGACTCAGGCACATTTTCTAGTGCCAATGATACGTGTCGATTTCGGAAGTAGTCAGAGTCAGGGGTTAGATAACAGTCAGAGGGATTAGCACACGCATTGCTATTGCTGCTGCTGCTGGTGCGTGTCCCTCCATCGAATGTGTCCCTAAACTATTCTATCCTTCACACTCCCAGGGTTGCTCGGAATCACAATTGAACCAAGGGTGGGCTCCCCAATACTTAGTCCAACTATCTCCAAATAGGGGATGGTCAAGTTCCAAGCCTCCTCCATACACAGCGGCTTTTGTCCAGTAATGATTCCTGGGATATGGAACGTCAGATTGTTCCCAAACATATGAGTGCAAAGACTGTTCTTCCAAAGTAGATGCAAGTACGGCTCCAATACTATCGAAGGCGTCAAAGGGTTCAGGTTCGAAAACAGGATGAAGAGTTTTGGGAAGATCAAACCAACTTATTCGGGAAGTATAATTACTCTTGTACTTTAGCATCCGAATGTCTGGATTGGTGAGGGTACTGATGGATATCCAATTCAGTAATGGATGGTAGCTAGTCGATGCAATTGTCCCAAACATGAATCCACCAATAGTTAGGCATAAGATGAACCCAACAGGTCACTGAACATGGTTCGTGACAGTAACTACAACTGTTCGAAGGATGGAGGCACATACCAGTCCGTAAGATCACAGCGACAGAGCAAGCAAATCGCAATATAACTGTCGAACATTATGCAGTAATACCAAACAAGATCAACACTGGGGGTCAAACAATGTTGACAGTACGTTCAATATCAGGTACGTTGCAAAGGACTTGTTCTAGTGTAATGGGTTGGTTCGGGCATAGGTGATATTAGTAACAATACTGTGATATGGTAATCAGAACCGGGTACGCGAATTTCATATCAAGAGAGGCAGAAGAAATTAATCAGAGCTGTTTCAAAGTCGCAACTTACTTTGGTATACAAGCGAACGAGTAAAGAGAGAAGAAAAGGAAATCCTCTAACACCAAACAATGTCTCTTTATATACTGTTCGTCTGTCTCCCTCAAATCATTCTTCATGCTTCAATGTACTATATGAATTCTTCACCATGATCTTACACACCACCCCACAATTCCTTATCAACAAAACCACATTACATCATCTGACGTTGCATCACCTCAGACCACTTCCTTATCAGTACAAATTATATCGCCATCACTACACCACATTTCCACACTTTCCCCCTGCGTCTCCCAACATCTCCACCTGTCTGTAACACCAGTTCCTTCCGTACACACGAACCAATCCCTGAGTATCATCCCAACCTATCGCTCGTCACCTGAGTTGTGACAGATTGGGAGGTGTTCGTCACTGGAGTTGCAGCCAGATGGTTAGTTGTTAGACCTTCAATGATGTGTTCAAAGGCTCCGAACTGCGATTCTAGGCCATTATTCTGCGATGAGAGATTTTCTCCTTAGCGCAGCGGCATGTCTTTCACCAGCCAGAGCTGTGTGATGAACATCTACTCTGTTGAGTCCTGCTCAGACTTGTCCATGTTAAGCTGCCTCACCAACCAGGCAGAGCAACATTTCTTGATCTGGAGCTCTTTCTCCATCTTCTGGATTTCTTGGCAGGGAGTCGCTAACTCCATCCTGAGACCATCTTGGATAGGATCGGCTCCCTCCAAGTCCTTGACATTAGTGGTCAAGTTGTTGTTGAGGTTGCAAAACTTGGCTAATTTCTCGGGTTGCTCAAGGCTCTCAATTGAGATACTAGCCACCTTTCTGAGATGACAGATTTTTCACTTGGCGCAGCAGCATGTCTTTCTCCAGCCAGAGTTGTGTGATGTCAATCTACTCTGTTGCCTCCCACTCTGACTTGAACAAATTGATTCACCTCACTAACTTGGTGGAGCAACTTTTCTTGATCCTGAGATCTTCCTCCAAGTTTTCAATTTCTTGGTGCACAGTTGCAAACTAATTCCTGAGACATCTCAGAAGGGATCAGCACCCTCCAAGTCCTCGTCTTTTGTGGCCAAGTTGTTGTTGAGGTCACAAGCCATTGCTGATTTCTGGGCTTGCTCAATGCTCTCTGTGTGGTTTAAAATCAATGATCTCCAGTGTAATGTGTTCTGTAGCACTGAGGGAGTTGATAGCTGAGTCAGACAAGATTGTGGGGCTGTCATCAATGACATTGATTCATTGTGTGATATATTCTGTTGTGTGATTCTCTGTAGATTGGAAGCCCACAGTGGCTGAGGTCTTGAACGTGCTGCTGAACCTCCTGCAGTTGGCCATGTCAATTCTGTCTGTAACACTGACATCGTGTGTGTCGTGCTCAACATATCTGTATTTCCTGTCATATATAGCAGGAATGGCTGCAAAGTTGCAGAACTCATACAATGTCACCGAGCTGTTGGGAGTCCACTGGTTTGAAGATATACCAAGTGATTCAACCATTGTGCTTTATGTTTCAACAGATTCTGTTGTTTGTGAGGCCATCAGAAGTCGAGTGTTGCTATCAAGGTGGGCAAATACCCACTTTGGATATATTGAAGTGCATGTTATGGATAATTGAGCAGACCTCTTGCTAGAACTGACTACTGTGCGAGCCTCCCACAGAGACGCACCAATGCAGCTGATCTGCACCTTAACCTGACCAGAGTCATCCACCTACATTTACTGGAAACTGTTTCTGTTACTATACACGAAGAGACAATTTTGACACTGTGTAAATGACTCATTCTTACAATTCTTGTTAACAGCCAGGGTGTATATTTCATTGAAGAAAAAATAACAGCAGTTGTTGACTAGTTCAATCAATTCAGACTATAAGCAATCCATAGCTGGGTTAATCTCATAGAAGTCTACAGCCAATTCAGCAAGAACTTTGTGAAAAGCAGTTTTCTGCAAACAGCGCTAGTAAACAAATTACTAGCTGAGGTTATTGATGATTTATAAAATCAAATTCAGTGGAAACCAGTTAGTTCTGTATTGAATTTCCTCTAACAGTAGATAAATTTTGAGTTAATCCAGTGTAGCCATTCTTTATAAGCAGGTAAACTGGGAAAAATGACCATACTCGACTTGTACTTCATAGAAAAGCCATTTTTGGGACAGTAATTCCTTGCATATTTGATGAATGGCACTATGAGGTCTAATTGACTTATGTGTTGACTAGATTACTATAATATGCATGGGATTGTGTGTGCCAGATAATATACATCACACTGCCTTCAACAAACTTGAAAGCAAGCTGCCAGATGAACTTGTTTGCACAATTCCAGCTTGCTTGACTGTACCCTTCCCATTGCTCTCAATGGTGCACTTCCAGCCTACTTGACATATGCTCTTAACAATGCTGTCAACACACTCCCAACCACACTCCAACTGCACACCCAAGTACACCACAGAGTAGGTTCTCAAGTATACTCCCAGGCGTGCTCTCAAGGTCGCTCACAGTTGCACTCAATGGCACACTCCCAGCCTGCTTGACTGTAAGCTTCCAAGTCAATTCTTAAGAAACTCCCAAGTACACCTCCAAGTACATTTGCAAGTTCACTCCCAGGCATGCTCTCAAGGATGCTCTCAGTTACACTAGATGGCATGCTCCCAGCCTGTGTGACTTTTTGCTCCCAAGTAAGTTCTCCAGACACTCCCATGTACACTTCTGACTTGCTCTCAGGTACACTGCAAAGCACGGTCTCAAGTATGCTACCAACTGCACTCAATTGTACACTCCCGGTATATTGGGCTCTACACTCTGACGCACACTCTCAAGAGAGAAGCCACTCCCAATTTCACTTGCCTACATACTCCAATCTATGCTCCCACATGCTCAATCTTGAGACTTAATGAGTTGCAGCTACAAGGAACAAGATGGCGTGGTGCTGGTGGCATATGGTAGGTAGTGTTTCGCAGACGGCAGATGGCATGTCGCATGTGACCTGTAGCATGAAGCATGTTGCATGTGGCATGAAGCATGTGCTGTATGGTGTGATGAGTGTGGCATGTTACATGTTGCATGTGGTATGTGGTGTGTGGAGTGTAGTGTGTGGCAGGTAGTGTGTGGCATGTGGCGTGGGGCATGTAGTGTGCGGTTTGTAGTGTATCGAGTATGGGGTGTGAGGTGCAGTGTGTGACATGTGATGTGTGGTGTGTGGTGTATACTGTGTGGAGTGTGGCATGTAGCATGTGGCATGTGGTCTGGGGCGTGTGGCTTGGGGCGTGTGATGTGTGCAGTGTGGAGTGTGGTGGATGGCCTGTGATCTGTGACTTGTGACTTGTGACCGGTGGCCTGTGTGGCTTGTGGTGACTGGCATGTAGCATGTGGCAACGGGCGTGTGGCAACTGGTGTGTGGGGAGTGGCATCTGGGGTATGTAGTATCACAGGTGGCAGTAGGTTGCCTGAAGCCACGACATCAGTCAAAGTGATAGTTTGAATGTATTCGTTAGTATAGCCACTGTGAAACGATCTCATGATGCGTCAAGCTCAGAGTGTTGACAGTTGCTCCCTTAGATTGAGCACGAGTGTTAGTCAGTTGGATCCCGGGGAGAGCAGAACTCAAACTCAGTTTTCACAGCAGAATGTGCAGCCTGTTTACTGGTGATGTTGGGCATACATCTGTATATTGGGTCCAGTCCTGGGCAGATGATAGTGCTGCTGATGGTGCTGGTGATGGTGATGGGGATGCTGACAGTGACAGTGATGATGACAGTCATGCCACCAAAGCACTTAGTCAAGTAGGTTGGCTATGTCAATGCCAATGCTCTAATAAAGATAAAGTCGTCCATTGGCCAAAGCTTCCACAAACTCATGGTTTTTATAAGGTGCAAAGCTTCCATGGGATAACTCTACTCCTCCTGAAGTACCGGTTTGCCAAGCGCTTCTCTTCTGAGCAGACTCACAAGCAGATTATCAAGCAGGGAATCAAGCAGGTTTTCAAGTAGACACTCAAGCAGGCTCTGAAGCACCAGCAAGATGTAAAGTAGAATCACATCATTAGTGTGACTGGTATAACCATGAAGCCTCCAGGCTGTAGGAACAGGTATAGGTCTATCTCTGGTCCACAAGCATATATAGATCAATAGACCCACACACACACCACTATGAATCGACTACAGGTGACTACAGGGTTCATGTCATGCAGCGGTCTATGGGAATCTTACCATGAGCTGCGCATGTGCGCATGTACACATATTGCAGCCTATAGTCAATTTGCACTTTTGGTGATGTAATTCTAAGGTTGCATACATGGAGCAGACTCTGAAATTGGGATAAAGTTGTAACATTTGTAATGAATGCAAGAAAATCACATCAGTACAGATAAATATTTTCATACATCTCCTGAAAGTTATATGAGGCTGCAACATGGTATTACATACAGCATCAGAAACTTTATTCACTCAAGATCCTTAGTTGGGTAGTATTCATCATACAGACTAGCAAGTGCAAATCCAGACTGACTATTTAGCATTGCAATATTTCCAAACTTAGTTGTGATTAACCGATGATGGTATACGACATCTTAAAACTCTGACATTAGTAGATTCAGATACGATACTGGCTCGGCGTATTAAACTGCAATCGATATATTATCAGTGGTGGGTCAAATTGTTAGAATTCCTTTATTCTCCATACTCTACAGATAACTACTAATAGCAAGTACAAAACATAATGATATCTGACTATTAGTCTGAAAATAATGCTCCGTATTTGCACTTCAAAGTAACTGCACACTGGAGTTGTCCAGAATGTAAGGTAATCGTGATAATAATGTGTGATACTGTCCAAATAGAGTAAAATTCAGTGGAAGTAGAAGTAGTAACTGATGTTGTACCATATTCACTGTACTGAATCTCTCTATTGACCTAAAACTAACTGACTATCTCTAAGTCTAATAGGTACATACATAAAAACTACACCACATGTGGCCCCACCATTCTCAAGTCTGAACCATCCCACACGATAACTGAATTCAAATGAGTCCCAAACTCCTTCAGCATCATATCATGACTATATTCTCTATACTGTACAGAAAACAAAGACAGATTTTGCCTGAAGCTCCTTTGATGCATTTTACAATTCCTGGAACTCCTCTGAAGCAATTATCTTCTGGCTTAAGACCTTGTTAATGCAATCTTGACATCCAGCCAAGTAGCTCTCCACTAGATCCTTCATATCCACAGGGCTTTCACAGTGTTCACTGGTTATCTGCGCTAGCATATAGCCATATATGTCAATTCTATGGCCATTGACAGAAACAATCTGGAATCCCTGATACATACAGCATGATTGGGACAGCATATTGTGTGCTTCTGAGGCATGTGAGATGATTGTTACCACAAGTTCAGGTTTTTGGCCTTCGGGTGACCGCGATCTCTTGTATATATCTTCAAACTAAACTTCGTTCCCGGCCTTCCTGCCAGTGACATCACACATCTCACACTCATCTGTCTAGGTATACCATATGTCCTATTTGAATCATTGTTGATCTCTGCAAATGTAATAGCTGGTGGCACAGTCCATATACTGGCCCTTCTTTGCAATGGCCCTGCCAGTAACTGTTTCCAATACTTCAAAATTGAGATTGAAATTGTCACTGCTACTGCCATAGTCTCTCTCTGTACTGCTCTCTTCACTGGGACAGTGATTGTGGAATACTGTACAATGTACCCCACCTTAAGGCATCTGTTGTATTTCTGAATATCCTTCCAATCACTATGCTATTTCTATGGCGACCTATCATCTGAGTGAGTACAATCACTGTCACAACCAGTAGTATTATATGTCTACTGAAACTTCTGAGTCTACTATGAAAATGCCATGTTGCTCTTTGTCTATATCTTTGCCAGTACCAGCATTCCATTTTCTTGCAATCAACTTCTTACTGTCAATATGCTTTGTGGCCTGTCATCTTCATAATGACCTCCTCCAATTGGTGGGCCATTGTATCGATCTTGTTATACATCATCAGTGGGAACAACCCCCAAACTTCATGCTTAGGAATTCCCTTCAGCAGATAGTAGCTGTATTTACTCTATGGTATTGTACCACCACAAATTGAACTATCAATGCAAAGGTTAAAGTTTTATATATACCTCTGGATCTTCAATCCATATTTTGGCACATTCTTACAATCACCTAACCTCACAGCTGACATCTCATATTGAAAAGCCCACACAGTCAACTTCAACATCAACATGAAGTGCTTCTGCCACTGATGCCAGACTATCTTCATATCATTATGAATGCTATACTGCTGCGGCAATAATCATTCAATCACAAGAAAGATACTCGACCAAGTCATTTATGCTGTATCTTCCACCCTTCAAGCTCTGTCGTATCTTTTGGATCTAATGCTTTGTCTGTTCTATTAATAATGTTGGGAATGGCTTCTCCGGCAAGAGTATTTCAATGTTCAAATTTGCACTCATGTAGTTCAACTATCAAACACCTTGTCGAGAATGCTCTGAATTTGGATTTCTACCATGGACATTGAGATGATCTGTACTCCATTAAGATTACATAGATGATATTTTATATCTGAGTTGTAGTTATCAAAGTAGTAAAGTGCCCAGGCTTATCACCCATTGCACTGTATTCAATATACTGAATCACTCCATGAATCTACAACCCACCAACTATCTCAAAGTTTAATTAATAGGTCCATAAGGACTCGAGTGTATATCACCCTGCTGTGCTCAATCTTTCACCAGTTCCCTTCAATGACATAGATAAATCAGTTCTATGGCTTAGAGAAAACTGTTGTCGATCATGATGGTCAGAGTGAGTTACTGGAATAGAGAGTTGTAAGCTGAATGCCCAGATTACTCTTACATTGGACTGAGTTGTTATAATCTTATTATTATGTTGATATGAATGAGGACTACAAAGAGAAAACAACAATAAGATAATACATGATACTATTCAACAAATAAAAACTGATCAATTTTACTCTGATCATCTAACCAGCTCTATATTCAATGGAATTGCCAGTGGCAAGGAAAATCCAAACAAACAAGTTACTTGCTAGCAGCTATTCTGTAGTTGATAAGATGTCTTTGGGAGTTCACTGAAATTGCAATTCCCTATCACAGATAGTGATACACTGCCTAACAGTATGTCGGATAGTATACTAAATACCTCAAGACACATCAATGATGCAGAAACTTCATGGTCAGCTTCAGCAACTGGATATCCCAAGCAAGAACTGCAGACAGATTATCGAATACTTCCTGATATAGCTGCAGGTAAGTCAAGGAAATGATACATTTCTCATAGTAAACAATACTATAATAATATGGACTATTTGGATGGGAGTAACTAAGTATGAATTGACCTTGGAGTAGTTTACCAAATTCTTTAATGAAGTCAATTGTTATACTCATGCGATCTCTGAGTTGATTCTGAGAAACTGATATACCTGGTTCTCCTTCAATCTTTAGCAACACCTGGAGGAGATTTGGCAGACCAACTTATCCATATCAGTTGTAATTCACCCACAGACTGAAAGCGTTGCTCAAATGGCCAACAGTATTGTGGAGTGCCATTTGTCGATTAATGCAGTTAACAATCAGTGTACCAGACTACAGTCATTATCATTGGCTGAATCTATAAAGAATGCTAGTAAATATACTAATACTAGTAGGACTCTGTTGGAGGTATATTAGGAATATATACCATCCAACAGCAACTAGACATTATGGCAACTATGGCAATATTCAACAAGGAGACCAAAGTATGACCCAGAAGTCAATAAACTACCAGCTTCACCAGTACAATACATATTATCTGTACTCAGCTGCCATATAAATGTGAAATAATACAGGAATCTTAGAAAACAGATATAAACCGGTATTAATTGCACCACAGCTTCCAATTTATTAATTTAGTCAGTGTTAACACCAGCAACATGGCACTTTAGTATAGTATAGTGCATACACAGAATATGGAAGCTGGGGTAACACTGGAGTTGAGAACTGCAACAGACAGACTGGCACAGTTATGTGTCATGAGAGGAAAGGAAGTTGCAATTGATTGAAGTGGTAGATTTATGGCCACCAGGATACCTACAAAATATTCAATAGCTTGATCTGTATGAAGTGCACAAAAGCTACTTCAGTCAAATTTCGATAGAAATTCAGATATAATGTACCATATCACTGACAGCATTGTATGATTGAGTACCATTGATGGGAATAAAGTATAATTTCATGTCAATATCAAGAAACTGCAATTTAGTCACTGGGAGACTGCAAGTAGATTTGAGTGGAGAGAGTTTGATCCTACCATTCACAAATTTTGGGTTTCTTTGTACTCTTATGGTCACTTCCAGAAGCACTGAATCATTACCTGCCATACCATTAAGTATGTGGAAGTACTACCAAGAGTGAATGATGAGTCAGAGAGCTTCTGGAAGTACTGTTACCAAGTCTGAAAACCTTTGAAAGTACTAATATCAAGTCTAGAAGTGCCGGAAAGCACCGTAGAGCTACCAAGTACAGACACCAACTTTAAAATTACTGTCAGTATATCTGGAAATTGCTTAAGGAAGAAAACTCAGTTGCTATTCATACTTGAGCAATGGTAAATCAAATTCAAAATATTTGTAGTGTTAATAATATATCTATAACTCTATGTATCCAGATAAATGTTTATATGTGATCGATGTAAATGGGCTTTAGATGGTACATTAGAAATCTGGAAAAGGTAACTGCAGGACTTCACTCATGTATATATAGAGGTGTAAGTGGAATTGGTGTTAGCTACACTTAGAGATTCTGTTAGCTGCAAATCGAGATGGCTATTGAATAAATTGGGAGATGGAGATGGAGTAACCATACCGAGATACTTACAGAATGGAATGGAGTGCGCTTGGAGGTGTAATAGAAGGCAGTGATGCCTGTGCTTAGAGAAGGTAATCTTGCAATTTCAGAGATGTACTTAGACATTAGAATACTGTAAACTTCGAAGTGCACTCTAGTATGAAGCTAGAGACATGGGGAGATAGCCATCAATAGATCAGTATGATGGACAGAAGTAAATGGTGAGATACATTGAAATTCCACATGAGTGTAAACTTGAATGTGAATATGGTGACTGCGCTACTAGCACGGACAGATAATAATTCACAAAACATGAATATGGAAATGAAGAAAACGTAGAAACACATGGGGAGGTTAATACTGAGTACACTACACGATGTCCAATAAAATACTACTAATTGCAATAAGAGATACAGATTGAGCAAATTGAAAAATACACTGGAATGAAATGATTAGAAGAATCTGAAGGAGGAAAATCTAGCGAGAGGTGTACTGTGGACAGAGCCTCAGTTAATGGGCAAACAAGTAGTCATGGACATAAGATGAAAGTCAACTGTTAACTAGGTTCTCTTGTATAGCTGGCTGGAGATGGTCAATCTGTTGGGAAACACATTCAAAGAATAACTCATTCAGTGAATCCAGAATGGCTGAAAATCAACTTCTGCAGCTATACAGAGATGGTCAGAATGTACAAAAGGTGATATGACATTATGGTAATATATAGAGGTAGTAATAGAATATAAAATAATGTAATTTCGGATAATGATTGAATTGTAGACCTGATATAGAGAAATGACAAATGGTAATGGAGACAATATGAGAGAATATGAATTATAAAGAGCATAATCTGTAGACTCGAGTTTTATGTATAATTGTATCTATCAGATCATGTGTATTTAACGGAATATAATACTACAAGTTTTCATTATTTCAGCTTTCCATATGGTTTTTCCATCTTCATCTCCTGTCTCTAGCTGTCTTATCCACAACTCTACAATCATGCAAGATCATTAGATTACATTATTCCACTTAATAATCATCTACTCTGAAATTAAGTTAGGTCTGAGTATACAGCTCAACATCTTCTGAAGTATTCTAGATAACTATTCTTAGTCTTTTTAAATTTTTCATGATTATAAGTTAATCAACAAATAGTCCACCCACTATATCTTTCCCTTTGATAAACTATCTATGGCTAGCTCTCCTGCAGTGGAAAGTCAAAAATCTGTTGTTATCATCTTTCTCCATTTTCAAGTATACCCATTAATGGAGTCTCAGTCCCTAATGTGTATCTTTCCACATCGATGCTCTCAAAACTCCAATAAGCACTGTCTGTATATTTATCAGCTGCATAACTCAATTTTCATCTCAAAGTGTATTTCTAACTTCACATGATTATCATCTCCAACAACTGCTAGCAGTGTTTCAACAATACCCCTGTAAGTTTTCAGTGTCTTGGCATCCAACTGTCATCTATAGTATACTATGAATATCACCAAATGCAGCCAACAATATCTTGAAGTACACATTCAAGTTTACTTTATCTCGGCCTACATGTTGATCTCTGATTATCTGTAACTACCATCTTCAAGTGCAGTCTGCAATGTCTCATAGTAAACCTATATATTCTCTATATATTCAACTTAAGTGTATTTCACAGCTTGCAAGATCTGTGTATCCAAGTGCAATCAGTACCATCTCTAAGTAAATCTGCATGATTACTATATCTTTGTCTCTAAGAAGGTCACTGAAATTGCATGATCTCCATCTGTAAGGGTAGCTATTACCATACTGATGAATATCATTGCCTCCACTCTATCTGCACCTTCTTGTGCATCTCATAGTGTGCAGAATCTGTATCTTCAAGTGTAATCAGCACTCTGATGATATTCACCTTCAAATTTACTCCGTCTCATATCTCCACAATTTATGCTCAATACCAGCAGGCAATGGTTATATATGAAACTGGTCAGATCAGACTCCTATAACAGTCAAATTGTGAAATTGACTGAACTAATGCAATAGCCTTCAGGTGTAACAGAAAGTATTGGCAACAAATCTACAAGAATGAGAAAGGATATTACAATATGGGTTACGATATTGAAACTGCTTTGGAATACAGGTAACTAGCTTGAGAGCTTGTCAAATGGCTGTAGAGCAGTCCGGGAAAAATAACATATTCTTTGGGCAGACTGCTAGTGCACCTCAAAATAGTTGTTACTATTTAGGTTAAAAAATTATTAAAATTAACATATTCACTTAGTAGTCTCATCTATCTATGTCTCAATATATGTATGCATCTAGATGTCGACAAATATAACTATCCATGTATAATTGAGTACATTTTGCTGCAGGTAGTGCTTGAGTGATGGTAGATGTGAACCTGAAGTGGGAGATCAGGTGAGCATGGAGTGAGGAATCTAGTGAGCTTAGAGATGCAATTGAAGACTGTTATTGAGCAATATACTGGAGAGTGAAATCAGGTGAACCAAAAGATATATTTGGAGGATATGGTGACATGTTAGGACTTGTACTAGCTGGGGATTGAAGTCAGACTAAAAGCAGAAGAAGGCAAATCTTGGGTGGACTTGGTACCCAGTTGTAGCTTATAATTATGTTATGAAAGGGTAGAGAATGACAACTTCACTTTGCGTTGTCTGGAAATGGTATAGTTGTAGATGAGAAGAAGAAATGTGGGAGATGGTGTTGGGGAAAACATGGTAAAATATAAGGTGATGTGTGAAATAAGGAGTATGATTTACCAGATGTGAGTAAGGATCATTCAGATTGGTGTTTGTTGCTGCTGAATTGGGGGTTGTAGCTTTCGCATCTGCTATAGTTAATTCACCTTGATATTGAAAATCCTCTCAAGTCCCAGTTTCTGAAAATGATTTCCCCAATTTCCTTCCATCTCCATTTGCTTTCTGCCTCTTTCTCATCTACACTACTATTAATATCAGTGAATTCATGTTAATTAATCCCTCTCTATAACCCTATGCTATAATTATAAGTCAAATTGAGTAAAGTATTCTTCCAAGATTCACTGTCTCCCCCTCTCAGCTAATCTGTCAATTCTTATGATTCATCACATGACTCTGTAACAGTGCCAAGTGACTCGAGACCGGGTAATGGCCATTCTATATAGTTGGCTCGCCACATGCCTTAGTGCTCTAGCAATAGTCTTACCTATTCATTTACATCTACTTCACTTGCATCCACATTTGCAACCGTATCCCTATATTTACCATATGTATCCCTATGAGGCTGAATGCAGGCATACGCGCCCCTACACACACTCACCTCATCTCATGTTTCTCATGTTACAGCCTACACTGTAATGCTCCACTCTGAATATTGCCACTGCTATAAATAAACCAAAAAATGGGGTTTTACCTCCCCTCGTATTTCCCTCCCAATCAGCTGCCTCCAGATCCACTGCATTCATTTAATTGTTTAATTACATATGATTACTCTACCCAAGTGTATATTTAACTCCATCTAATTACTGTGTACAATTGCATCTCAAAATACAGTCAAATTCATCCTTGAAGTGGATCTCCATTCTCACTGATTTATTGACAGCACATCAGTATCATGTATTTAAGTCAGTGGGAGTTTCCAGATTTGTAAGACAGAAGGGGTAGATTTAAATAGTTGTCAAATTGTTTATGAAATTAGCTTAGAGTAGAGTTGTCCAATGGGCTTTGGGGTAATTTGAATCATTAATAACCAGTATGGAAGTACAATGAGAGTTCTTGAGATAACTTTGAGAGTATCTCTAAGTACTGGAGAAAATATTGACATCTTCTTGCATAGTCTTCTAACAAATATCACAATTTCAAATAACCTTGTTAGTTACCTGAGTTCATTGATATCTTCAATCATGAGACTGTATTTGATCTCTGAAACTCTCCTGATATAAAGAAGTAATAGATTCCCAACCTCAAGGTATATAATATATTTATTACAATTGTTAACCGTAATCTTCTAAATAACACTGCACACGTAAATGTATTATTCAATATGCTGTATTTTGTTCTTCGCTATATTACTCATCTGAAGAAAAAGACAATTTCTTCTATTAATACATGGCAGGTATAGTAACAGCATTCTGGTATTCATTGACTTGATGATATCAATTGAACAGGGTATTAGTATTATCCACTGGATATTACATCTCATCACAGTCAATAAACTGGAAGACACACATTGTAATTATAGCACACAATGTCTAGTTACATATCGTTCATCGGTGGATGATGAGTATCTTTGATCTGGGCGATGTGCAATTGAAACATCACTAGGCTTGATTTTCATATCTATCCAATGCGTTGTTTGGTTTTAGCTATCTGTATATCACAATGGGGTATCAGTGACAATAGAATACATTGAAGATGAAAAGGAAGCATCGTATGGAAGTATGAAGTACAGAATCTGATAGAATCATGCTGAGAAATATAACGGAGTACAGAGAGGGAGGGAAATAAAGTTGCCAAGTATGGAAAGTTGATCAGAGGAGTGGGTTGTAAAGTAAAATTGTACCAACTGTCAATGACAGCGTATACCTTGATATTCCATTACACAAACCCTACGTTGAAAATTCGTTATGATAGAATGTCCACACGATTCACAATCTATCGTTCCAGCTACTAGTGCGACACTGCAGTGGAGAATACATAGAATAAACTGAAACTTTGTATACTGGTACCCCAACTATCCCAAAATATCAAACAGCATGGAAGTCAAAAACTACACAACTTGGATATTCTGAACGGCCGCCTCAATGCTTCTGCTTGCTGTCACATGCTCACCTACATCAGGAACATGCATTCTAGTCACTGGGAGCCTCCAGGAGTATCTGAGAGGATATGGAGTGTAAACTTAGAAGCATCAATTGCAGGAGAGTCAGACTGCAAGAGTGCATTCTTGCCAGCTTTCGGAGTAACTCAGATCCCAAATGAGTGGTACAGATGGACCATGGGAGTGATTGTGATTACTTTGGGAACATCTCGGAGTGCAGGAGAGAACTTTGAGCACACCCCTGGCAGTGTTGCTGAACCAATGCGGGAAGCACAAACAAACTCTGAAAGATGCCTGAGTTCATATGGATATATATTTGGAGAACTGCTGGCTATCAGAGACGCTCCAGATGTAGATGAGCAATGGATTTCCCTCAACGGCAAATATAATGCATGGATTATTGTTCATTATTGCTTCAGAACCATACTAGCTATTGTCTTCTTCAAAATTCTATTATTTGCCTTGCTATATAACTAAACCACAGAAGAAGGCAAGGGATTCATACATCGTTGTAATTACACCAAAATACTAACTCAACACAGCAACCAAATGATATGAAATGAACATTGTGTCGATGTCATTCACTACTTCTCCCATTCTATCAAGGCCGACGAAAGCAGGGACACACAATTCATCAATGGAGCACAGAAGCCAGAGGCCCTCCTTGTATTTGCTGATGATTCAGACATGGGGGGTGGATGAATTGGAATTCTGATGTCGTTTGGCTCGATTGGTGATATCCAACACAGGTGTAATGACATGTTAGCTAGCTGCCAATCTAAATGGGGGTTTGAAAGGAAATATGATATATTTGGATGAAAAGGGGAGCAACTACTGGGAGAAAAGGAGCGCCAGATGGGGAGTGCTGTGCAGAGGAGGGGAGTACATAGAAGGTGTCGGAGGAGTGCAGAATGAAAAGAAGAGCACCAAATCTAGGATGAGGAGTGCCAACAGGGATTGAGGAGTGCCCATACTTGTGGAGGTGCCCTGAAATCGGTGGTAAGGAGTGCACAATGCAATCCTGGAGCTCAAATCCAGGCAGAGGAGCACCAATGGGTATTGGGGAGTGCTTTCCTTGTGGAGTTGAGCTGAAAGTTAGGGGAGGGGGGGTAAGGAATGTGCAACTGAATATAGAAGTGACAATCCAGACTGAGGAGCGCCATTGGTGATTCAGGAGCTGCCATCTCAGGCTGAGGAGCGATGAAAGGGTGTGATAGAGCGCAGAATGAAATAGCGGAGTGCAAATCCACACAGAGGGGATTGAGGAGTGCCTATCCCTGCGGAGGAGCACTAAATGAGAAGGAATTCACAGTGGAATGAAATAGCAAAGCATCAATCTAGACTGAGGAGCGCTGATGGGGATTGAGGAGTCTCAATCCTAGCTGAGTTGCGCCGCAGGGGGGGGTGGGGTGCATTTCTTGGCCCCTTAATACACAATTGATAGATGCAGTGGCTTCCGGAGTAAATTTTATCACCAGGGATGGGCAAACTGTACCCAGATATTCATCTGCAGAAAAGATAACTGTCGCCTTCTTTCCACCGGCATAAGCAGACAGTGCACGATGAACAGCTGCAGCTGCCAGCGCTAAGCTTTGCGGAGTGAGAGATTGGAATGACTGGGATGATGTAGGCTGGCACACAAAGCTATTGGCAGCGAAGAAAATTTCATTGTAAATTAGATGAACCATTTCCATTTGGGTGAACCATAATTTCTTATCATCGAGGACTGTGGAGAGATATGCATCCTCATATAGGAGCTCCTTAGCCTGGATCCAAGTCTCAGTCTCAGAGTCCAACACAAAGCAGCAACTACAGATGACAGTTCGACATGCCCCATCTGCCAACTGTCATTGACAGGCACTTATCTTCAGTTTTAGCTTTGTATATTTTGGGGCGTAGTCAATATCATAAATACAACTGAGGAGCATTACACAGAATTCAAGACCTACAGCTTCTCGTGTTTGCCAATCTATTTTGAGAGATGGACTACAAGGCAACAGACACACTGATTGTGTACCTACAGGAGCACCTGCTAATGTTCGCTGATGATTATGAGCTCCACTGGCTGGTTCCCAAGCCTCTTCAACCATCCAGAACTTATCACTTGTCATCGCATAATATTGGCCAATGAGTCGTCGTGAATTCATTTGCCTCCATGAACTCTTTTGTTATCTCAAAAGTAGCCTTGTGGTGTTTCGGAATGTCATGATCTCCACTGGCCCTGGGAAGCGGCAGTGCCTGGGCAGATGGTGCACGGTCAGACTTGGATATTTGTTGAAGAGGGCTGACTCATAGCATTTGGGCAGTGGTGGCGCCATTGCCACAGGTGGATTTCGGGAATTTCGAAGCGAGGCACGCAATGTCATTCTCAGCACAGGTCTTGTTCTTTGGCAATGGAACCCTTGTAGTTCATAATGACTTGTCCCAGTGCGCATGGCATAGAAATAAGCCCTCCTGTTTGTGATTCAACTTGTCTTCTTCAATGTCTGATGGGAAGGTCGACTCTACAGTGGCTTCACTTTCAGCATCACAGATATCCCGATCTGTATTGTTATGATCCCGCATCGTGAATGAAATTGTGGACATTAGTCATCCGTAATACAATCCACCAAGGTGGATATTTGAATGGCAAACATGACAAGGAGAATGCAGATAGGCCGCGAACTTGAACGCGAGAGCCGTCTCAAGGTGTGCTTCATCATTCATCTGTGAATGGTGATTCCTCACCTGGCTGGGTGTAAGTTCAATTTGTTTTAATGAAGACAGAAAGTTCGGGAATATGGGAGAGAGTGTATAAGCAGTAAATATTAGATTAAGTGCAAAAGTATAACAGCAAAAATGGTTCAACAAGTTGCACATAATTGAGGGGGATGATATTCGTGGCATGCCATCAAAGATGCAGGCCAGATGACTGCACTGGTTCTTATGTATATCGACGATAGCAGTTTGGTGATTTGACCTCAGGTGTTATCATGTACACCGGAATAGATCAATTTCTTGTCAGGTGCACCAGAATAGATGAATTCCATGCCAGGTGCACTGGAATAGATGGATTCCTCATGCCGAATGTTAACAACTGCTTTCAACAACACTCTGTATGGATGCACGAATTGGAGGTTGGCTAAAGCCAACACACATAGAATATAACCAGACAAACCTGAACCAGACCCACAGGAAGAAAACTCATGACATTGAGTAATCCTTGGTGCTGGCCAAACAGAGAACTGAGAACCTGCATGGAAAAATGTGCCCCTGCATATAACACCTGTAAACATGATTATTATGTGTGAAAGTTTGAGCACTCAAGGTGAATGCATGGCATAGAACTGGTGCAGTATTGAGAATGTGCAATTCTCGATGGATTTGAGACATTGAAAGTGGTGGCCGGATTGAAAGGGTTCATATAAAGTATGTTACCCATCGAGGAGAAATATGAATCTCCGTATGATGTATATCCACTGGAAGGATAGATGTATTTTCACGATGTTCAATTGTGTTTGGATAATGCAGCTATGTTAGCAGTCGATACGGCAATATCATAAGCATAACTTCCCCATCATGCATTCATCTGGGCCATGTCAGTAGAATGTCCTATTCAGCAATATTGCAATAAATGGAGGATGGATAGAATATGGTACACAAAGCAGAGATACAGATAGAGAGAAAAAATGGTAAGGTATGATGGATGATTCAGGGGTAATCATATTGATTCAAGCACTCATCAATGCCAAGATTGCTAACACATGAGTAATCAATAGTCACTCACATTCTGATTTTGCGTCTGATATCTAGTAAGTTGCACACCATTGAATCAAATATTCATTATGAGTCTCACCACTACAAATTTGACCTAAAATCAATGTCAGGGTTGAAAGTTATATGCTACAATGTTAGGAATGCATAGTGAGACTACATCTCACAGCGAGCAGACGAAGGATGATTGCTTGCATCCAGTTCCGTGGAATTGAAGTACACCACAGTTTCAATGGTTATGATTGGATTCAATGGCTGGCGATTACAGGCTCACTATACTCTGACAGTTAATTCCATTCTTCGAAGCTGTGTATTGAACTTCTCTCTTGATGGTGATTGGTTCGGATGATCTATTTTCACATCTGAGTTGTGGTGGCCTGAACATAGATTTAGTCAGAATCTAGTTCAATCTGTGTTCAAAGCATTGTGAACTTAGGCCTCTTTGAGTAAGTGTGGTACATGGGTGAGCAGGAGTTGGCAGCCATCTTGCAAAGTCACTGAGCAGAATCTGTCATTTGGGGTTCTCGCTCTCCAGCTCCTGCTCTGTTGAATGCGCCTGAACTTGCAGAAGCCATTTCAGGATTTGGAAGCATACATCAAAAGATACTGCTTAGTGAATATCGAGTTATGTGAGGTTACAATTGGCCAGGTCTGTGCAGTTGGGGTTTAGTTGTGCAGGGCTACCTTCATCCAACAGACAGATGACATGGAGCTGACAATTCAAGGCATTTTAGCGGTGGCATGCACATGCTGATCTATCATAGATTCATAAATTTGCACAGGCCGAGTGCGATGAGCCATCTGAACCTAATTGTAAAGTGTCTAAATAGACGACAATCTGTGTGCACTGCATCCACTAATCCAAAGTGGAAGAACAAATGAAGAGAATGATGTAAATTGAAATAGATAGTGCACTATGGACTGCGGTACATACACATTGGTGGCATAGTTGTTGCTCTTGAGGCATGCCTGGGCTGAAATGACTCGTCCATAATGAGTCACAGATTGTCAACATTGGCTTCATACAAATCCAAGAACATCATTCTGGACTAGATTGGAGATCTCAGTTGTGCCTGAACTTCAATCATAGGCCAGGAAATACCCGGCAGGGAAAGTTGCAGCTCAGCTGTGAATACCTGAGCGGTGTCTCAGCATGCAACTCCCTGGAATGAGGATCTGAGGTGTGCCCGAACTTCAGTGACAGGATAGCAACAGCTGCAGCTTGGCAACAAATAAGCAATCC
>Ga0307512_10000510_pt1 | contig 57056 bp, 51 predicted proteins | sample 14_EM_MG_FD_200267 | JGI IMG/M metagenome (GOLD analysis project Ga0307512, IMG submission 200267) | Populus trichocarpa ectomycorrhiza microbial communities from riparian zone in the Pacific Northwest, United States - 14_EM | ecosystem: Host-associated > Plants > Roots > Unclassified | place... | reverse complement strand
GCGACCCGTCGCCTGGGCGACGGGCAGCGTGTAATTCTCCGTCAGAGGGTACGAGGTTCCGTCAGAGCCGTCAGAGCCGTCCGGAACACCCGGGTGTTTCAGACGGAAACTAGGGTTGTTGCTGATGCACCACTCAAAGCTGATGACACCATATTGGGCAATCTACAACCACCACCCGACAATGAAATTGAAGTTGCGCAATGCTCCCACTTTCACAGTGCGGGTGCAGGCAGTCTAATGAATTCCAGATATGGAAGAGACACACGGATTTATCCGCCAGACATAGTAAGGGTTTGACCGTGCTAACTGCTGCCTGTGAGTGGCAATCGGATGACTTCTGATGTTGAAGACAAAATGTGGCTTTCGATGAGGAACATGTGAACATCTAGGCATTCAAAGCAGCTCAACTACAAGTGCACTGGACCATGTTTGGTAAGTAAGATTATCATCCAGAAAGTTTACAAACTCAACTGGCTGAGTATATTGCAGAAACACAATATTGTCCACATGTTGCTTCTCGATCATTGTCCACCACCACATATGGGAGAAGATGCCTGTCAACCACATGCAGAGATTGCCAAAGAGATGCTTCAATGGGAAGTCGACTGGTTACTCAACACAGGGCGACACTATTAGAACATGCATTACCATATACAATGAGATAGCAACAATCACATAGACAAGAGCTGGGACCCAGTTGAGTATGAAGATCATGCTGGAGATCTGGGCAACAATGTTCCCTGAGAGCATAAGAATTGGGCAAGACAGTAGTGGTTCAGAGTTCAGGATTTGAGATATGGAGGATACAGAACAATTTAGAGGTGTAATTTTCACTGTGTTTATTTGTTTGGTTGTCTTCCGGTTGAATCCTGTCCTGGGGTAAATCGCATTGGCACGCATTTTCCCGCCACCATATCTCAGTCATTGGGATGTGGAGTTTCAGCATGCACCAGATCCACCAGTCGGCTACCATACAGTAACAATTGTTTACAGAACCTACAGGTTTGCATTGGAGTATACTCCAATTAATGTAGACTACTGTTGTACTGGTGAATGCAGCCTAGCAGGTATATACCAAGGAGGAGGATAATATAAAAGCAAGGTCTCAGCGGAGTGGCAGAAAGTGGCATGGAATTAAGATCAGGTAAGTATGTCAAAAATAGTAATCATGAATGTCACTGCCCTTGGGACTAAATTGAATATCATACTATATACTTGTCCATATATACCGCTTCCCTCTCATGTGGTACCATCACGCTCTAACATGTGTGTCCAGCTTAGCAGTTGTATACCTACATCTACCTTGCCTTTAATCTTGCTTGAATAAATATCAAAAGTTTAACCTGTAGATATTAATCAGCTCCACTCAAAATCTTCATTAACCAGATTACGTACTATTACATTCAACCTCAATAGATGGTACAAAAATAGTGATTATCGTATGAAATGATGACAGTAAGAATGGTCAATGAAGCTATTGTGTATTGCATTAGAACAAACTGTATAATATGTTAAATATCCATTTCCCACTGAGATTTGGAATGATTTATTTCTACTGTTAGATACAATACTAGATCTATCAACTTATGAATAGATATCCTTATTTTATTATTTAATTATATTTAAAAGATATCAAGATAGTGTAATACTCAATCTAGTATTTCAGCTTGATTGGATTGGAACAAGGAAATATTATAAATCAGTTGAGAATGAATGGGTTAATTTGGTTTTTTACTTTGGACTCTAATGGCTGCACCAGGAAAACTGACCTTAAGAGATACATAACTCATAGCAACACTGACTTTGGAATGGTAATTCATAGTATATTTGACATATGGCAACATGAAATCCTATCAATCTATGCATTGACTAGATTACCATGATATGCATGCAATTTTGTGTGCTAGATACAATACATCACACTACATACTAGACCTCACACTGCATACAACAAACTGCAATGCAAGCAGCCAGATGCACTTCATAGCACAATCTGGATCACACTCAGCAGTCCACTCCAGATTGCACTTGATCGTACACTCCCAGCATGCTGTAAAGTGTGGTCCTAATTGCTCTGTCTGGTACACTTTCAGTCTGCTTGACTTCCCATCCCAATTGTGCTAAATGGTATATTCACAGCCTGATTCACTTATGCTCTGACGTAAGCTCTCAAGGACACTTTTAATTGCACTCAATAGCACACTCCTAGCCTGCTTGTCTCTATGCTTCCAAGTATGCTCACAAGATGCTCTGAAGGACACTCCCAAACATACTTCCAAATACACTCTCAAGAGGCAAGACACTCCCAATATTACTTTGATATATGCTTCCATATATGCAGCTTCTCTCTGGATCAAGAGACTTGCAGAGTGGCATGTGCCAGGCTCGGACAGGGGGGTGGCGGGTGGTGAAAGGCTGGTGGTGGTGGACACAATAATGGTGTTGGTCAATATCATAGTCTGAACCTCAAATTTTGTGTGCCTCTTGCAAAATGATCTCACCATGCCTCATGGTCATGGTGTTAATGACTGCGGCCATAGATGGTGGAATAAAGGTAGACAATTGGATGGTGGGGAGAGCAGATCTCTGACTCAGATAATCCAGTTTAATCAGCTCCCCACTTTCCACCGATTGTGATTATGTTGATTGGTATTCAGTCTGGGGCTAATGTTCAAGATGGTAAAGCTGGTGATGACAATGGTGATGGTGGTGATGGTGATGGTGGTGATGGTGATGATGGCGATGGTGATGATGGTGATGGTGATGATGGTGATGGTGATGATGGTGATGGTGATGATGGTGATGGTGATGATGGAGATATTGAAGGTTTCAGTGGTTGTGATCAGACTTCCTGGAGAATTTAATTAGGTAGGTCGGATATGTCATCGTTTGTACCAAAGTCTCCACAGACTTAGCACCTTCTGTTAGCGACAGCTTTCATGAACTTGGAGCCTTCTATTAGCCAAAGATTTCACAGACTTGGGGCTTTCTATTAGCCAAAGCTTCCACAAACTCAGAGTTTGCTATCAGCCAAAAGCTGTATGTGGAAAACTTTACTCCTTCTGAATCAGGGCTCTTTCAAGCAGGCTATGATGCAGATCATCCAACAGGGTTTTAAGCTGGCTCTAGGTAGGTATTCCATCACCAGCAGACCATTGTGCAGACTGGCAGTGATAGTGTGTACAGTACAAGTATCACTGTGAAGACTGCATGCAGTACAGAGAGATTCAGGTCCATTTCTAGCCCGCAGCCATAGAGAGTTCTATTGGCTCAGACGTACATTTCTATGAATTAACGTTTGACAATTGTAGGCTTGGAGTTATGGAGTGGTGGATAGGAAGCCTGGTATGAGCCGCACATGCGAATCTGTACACTTGGCCCAGCCTATAGTCAATTCGCACTTTTGCCGATGTGATTCAAACTGTTTACTGGTTTTGTTACATTACCTTAACATGCTAATCTTTATACCAACCTGCTTGTTGTGATGAGTGTGTTGTGCTGAATCACTCTCTATTGACCGAAACTCGCTGACTATTGCAAAGTCTAATTGACACATAGACATAAACTAAGGTGCATACAGTTCCGCCTTGCCCTACCCTATACAACCCCATGTGAAGACCTCACTCAAATCTGTACTCACACTCCTTGAGGGTGGCATCATGATTCTAAGTGCTACACTCTAAAGAATACAAAGATAGAGCTGTGCCTGAAGCTTCTTCCAAACAATCAACCATGCTTCGAGCTCCTATGCTCTTGCTTGATATCTCTCTCATGTAAATATCACATTCAGCTGGAACCACAATCCTCCCTTAATTGTCACACCCATAAGACTTCATTGACCTCAAACCTTACAGTGGGAGCGTGCATCTGTGCATATCTTGATTCTGCAGCAATTGACACTTACAATCCTCACCAGCCAATTCACCAGCCAGGATATTGACAGAATGCTGTATGCTTCATCAATATACAGGACATTTTGCAAAATGACGTCAAAATTGTGGTGGTATTCTGAAACCCAAAGTCTGAATGGAACATCTCCATATCAAATGGCCTTGCCTGTGATGCTTCTAGCAAAGTCATGAATTACCCGCTCATCTCTCATGGTATACTCTGCACCCTGTGGACAAGTTTCCCTATCTCCCCAATTGTGAGTAGTGGTGGCACAATCCAAGCACCAGCTCTCTTTCAATGGGCTCTCTCAATTTGTAACTGTTCTCCAATAGTTCCCACTTGCTGTCCTCCTCATTGTGCTTGCTACTGCTGGTGTCTCTGTCAGTGCTGTGCTACCAACTGGTGCAGTACTTGGACAGTACCATGCAATGTGCCCCACTATATGGCATATGTAGCACTCCTGAGTATCCCTCCAATTGGAGCCCCAACTTTCATTCTTCTCATTGTCTGAAAAGGTACTGTCACTCTCACTGTGGCTATCAATGGATTACAAGGATTTCCAAGTCTGCATATAATTCTGTGTCTGGCTCTTCATCTGCAACATTGAGAACCTGACTACCAACTCCAAACGATCTTTCTTTGGTATCTGCACTTCATGGGCTTTCATCCTCATAATCCTTTCCTCCAGTTCATTGGCAAGGGTATCAAGTGTATTTCACATCCACTGGGTGTCTAACCTCCAATCATGATCATTCGGTACACCCTTCATCAGGTCGTAAGTTCGCTCCCTCTATCGCATTGGACCACCACCACAAGTGGTATTGTCTGAGTTGGCAGAGCGGTTGATGTCCTGCATGTACCCCTCAGTCATCCATGGATGTTTCTACAAATTCTCACAATTGCTGGACCTCAAAACTGACATCTGCTCTTGCAAAGCCCTCACTTTCGGCTTCACATTTGCCTTCAAGTCCTTCTTCAACCCATCCCAAAATGCCCTTCCCATCTGTCTGAATGCTATACCACTGCTGCAGTAACCTCTCCATCACAAGGAGAATGGTGGACTGTATGATTCCATGCCACATCTTCCCGGGTTCAAACTCTGTTGCGTCCTTTGCATCTGGTACTGCCTCTGTACTGTCGATGCCAAGTACCTGCTTTTGCACTCACAGTATTTCAATTTCCAAACTCCAGCTCTTGTACTCTGCACCATCAAACTTCTGAATTGAGATCACTGTGTATTCGGCCATCTTGTTATCCATACAAGTATTAATACTGTCTGTAATGCTCACAGACCAGGTCAATGTTGCCAATATACGTAATCACAATCCAAGTCAAATTCATCAAATCAGTATAGTGTCCATGTGTATATCGTGTTGTGCTGGGTGTATTGCGCTAAATGTCTCTCTATTGACATATACTCACTGACACTCACCAAGTCTAACTGATATGTACATAAGAACTAAGATGTATGCTGCTCTGCTGCACCAAACCCTGAACCAGTTCATGTAATGGCTGTACTGAAATCTGTTTCCACACAGGTCCGACGAATACTATATCTCATTATCATCTCCTCATGTCATAGTCAGTTTATTATGAACTCTCTATGTTTAGCTTGGTCAGTTGAATGTATATTTCCAAACATTTGGTTATCTATCTACATTCAACACAATACCAATCCACCAAGCGTGTATACTTGTAATCTGATGATTCTTGAATAGCATTAGCAACGGGTCCGGGTAACCCACAAGCATTCCAGGTTTGTACTTCTACAACAGTTTGGTTCGGTTCCAAACCCGTCCAAAAACCCGACCCGCTGCATCTTGGTGGGCCATACACGGACCCTTACCCATCAACCCGCAGGTTATGCTGGGTGTGGCTAGACTCCATGGTTCCAATCTCCGGTTCCGGTTTTCAGGTTGTTCTATTTATGGTCGCATTCAAATATCCTATTGCTAATCACAAATTGTTGACATAGATATATCGTTGTCCTTTTCTGATGTATTGGCTGCCTGTATAGTCAAAAACAAGTGAGACACACTCCCTGCCACATCCTGACAATGAGAGTCAACGGCGAGTCAATGATTTTTGGTCTTGCATCTTGGGTAATCTGAGTGGCAATTGGATGCAGACCTTCATAAATGAGGTATAGGCTGCATTTATAAGCAAAAGAGACAGTGACACACTGCCTCCCCCATTGTGAAAATGAGTGTCAACAGTGCGTCAACAATGTTTGGCTTTGCATCATGGTTACTCTGCATGGAGTTTGGTCGCTGACATTCATAACTGACGTATAGGCTGCCTTTATAGGCAAAAGAGAAAGCGATACGCTCCCTGCCCAATTCTGAAACTGAGCGTCAACGGAGCATCAACGATTTATGGTCTTGTAAGTCAGGTAATGGATCAGCGACTTGGACGTTTTAATGCATACTGAAAGTATTGGCCGCCTTTGAAGGCCAAAAAGAAACCGACACGCACTCTGCCCGATAATGGAAATGAGCGTCAACGGAGCGTCAACCATTTTTGGCCTTGCATCATGGTTAAACACAGCGCGATGTGGCCGTTAATGGCTATATACAAAGTTGTCACCTGTTGTATAGGCTAAAACGCTCAGGATCACTGTGTTGTAGCTTTGAAAATGAACCAAATTGTGATTGTCCAGGAGGCTGTTGTGGGAACATCGCTTGCTTATCAGTCTATGAAAGCTGCCAATTCCCGGTATATAGATGTCTGCTATCATTTGCCAATTAGATTACCCAAGATGCATGACCAAAACACGTTGTCGCGTTGGTGACGCTCAATGACAAGATGAGGCAGGGAACATATAGCACTCTCTTTGCCTATAATGGCAGCCAATACTGTGATTATAAATAACAACGACTAATTCACTTTTCACTTACCTGACTTATGGGACCAATAATCTTGGACGCTTCATTGAAGCTCACTTTGACACGGGCGTATCTGCAATATGGAACCATTCACTTTGGCATAGTATATCAATAATGGTCTTGTGGCAGCCGTTCTGTGCTGTTTATGTATGTTCTCCTTTATTACTACTTTGTTCTTTAATGACGCATATAAATATACCTTTTAAAATATACTTTAAAGTGTCGGCTAATTGTACATAATGATAATACGCAAAGATCCCGTTCCCTTCAGTCAACTCTCGTCTTCGCTGTCAGGTCCACTCAAATGGCTGCTGTCATATACCAATTGGCTGTCATCTGCATTACCACGCAGCTGATAGTGTACTAACCTGTGGTTGGATGTTCATCAGCCAGCAAATCTGGAATGAAATCATTATCGCGCATGCGATCCATGCCATATGGATCAAGATTGAAACATCGAGCGCTGGGAAGCGGAGTATGTATATACACATATCCGGGAGGCACACGTTCTGTTCCGGAGCTTTCTGTTCTCTCACTGTTGTCTGGTGGCATAGGTGGCCTTCCAGGCCGAGATGGCGCCGGATGTGGCAGAAGTGCACCTGTGCCTTTGCTCCTCCAGCATGTCTGTGGATACTTTCCTGTGCCATTTTGGCAAGGAAGGCAGCCATCCATTTGATTTTCACCAACCATTGCTGGGTATCTTGCTATCACAGCCTTCACCTTGTTGTGCACGGGAAACACCACACCCCGCTTCTTCTCTTCTTGGACTTAGGCGCGAGGTTTCCTGATTAGTTGTTGCGTTTCCTCTATTGACGCGCGCGAAAACCCTTCTTTGGCCATTTTGGCCATATTCAAGGCAGGACGCATGTCGGACTGTTCAAGCTGTACCCGACCTCGTTGTATTCCCATCGCAGCTGACATGTTGACTCCTTGCAAGAAATTGGTTGCTCCTTCCAAAGTCAGATTAGGCTATTACCTCAACCACATACGACTCCATAGCCTCCTCTGTCGTCTGTAAAGCCTGTTTTGTCCATTCCCAGAGACGTTCATCACGAAAGTCTTATCTCACACTCCCAGAACTGAGATCATCGTGATGTTCAATTTCGCGGACCGTGCGGACATATGCCTTGGTCGACCATGGATGTTTCCCGTTAAGGGCAGCGATAAATTGGTCACGTAGCTCTCTACGCACCCCACCTGTGCGTTATATTGTTAGTTGACCATCGTCTGCATCAATCTGGATTGACTCAGATCGGATCGCCTGCTGCTTCTTATTCTTGCTGCTTCCAGTTTCACGTACCGTTTGAAATAAGCATCCTTGGTCACATCTCTGGTGGCTACGGTTGCAGCATCGCGGTGGGCTAACTGGTGTCTCCGTTGCTACTTTCTCTCACCAGGTTGCGCATTGGTTGATGCGCCTCTCGTTCGGCTCGATTTGGATCCAATCGCAGCTGGTTGAAGTGTTTCTGGAGCCATGACTTGCTGTTGTGGAAAGGTGAGGAAGATGATGCCAAAAGACGTGTGAAGTCGTAAAGATTATATAGTTAGTTACAATTCAAAATGGAATGAGTGACAGCTAACTTGCACCTTCAATTCAAGCTGAATCCTGGTGTGTGTAGCTGCACTGCGTATAGCTGCAAGGGGATTCCAACGGCCCCGGGAGTTACAGTAAGTCGTTCCGATGTTGTGTCCTTGTTCACAGGGATACATCGTGATGACAGACAGCTGACATCTCATGTTTGAAAGATATAACAAGGACATTCTTCGACGGAAATGAAGTCGGGTGATGTTTGTCTCAAGCCATCAGCAGGATCTTACATGGATCACATGCAAACCATCAAGTCATAGTGTACGATTAGCATGACTATTCCCAATGCAGTGACGGTCAAAAGGCTGATTTTGCTTTGTTCAACTTGATCAAACCTATCAACCTTGACATATAAGATGCAGCTTGCCTCCATGTGGTCCATATCTGGCAACATCCAACATCTCATCCAACACCACGGTCAACACAAGATACAATGTTCAATGCTCTGAAAAAGTACTGTTCGTCACATCCAGCGGGTAAATACGGCAAATCGACAAAGTAATGCACACGATGACATCTATGAGTCGAATCTTGACACATCCTGAATGCGGCCCCATAACTGCAGGTGCTTTCAGAATCACCTCAGAATGCTCTTGCAGAGTCTGAGAGGACTTTGCTTAGCTCCAGGGGGGTCTGGGAGCATCTAGATGTACTGAGAAGCACTGGTGAGGTCTCCCGGAGTGTCTGGGAAGATTGTGTGTTGCTCCTGAACCAATTTACATTTTGCTGATGTAGTATCTCTGACGCCTGACACAATGCCCAATTCGTCACAGATGGAGATCGCGAAGCCAGTTCAAACCCTAAGCTGTTTCCCCTGCATATAGCGTCCCTAGCAAATTGCCATATAGAAATCAGATTCTGACAAAGACATAGTGACGGCATCTGCGACACCGGTGGAGTAGATCGCAAAAGATTTTCCTTTGACAACGAATCTCGAGTAAATGCAATTTGTACCTACTGTGTTATGTGTCAGCTTTTTCTGGATTTGAGTGACCAAATTGTGAGACAGGATTATTCGTCAGTGTGTGCAAGGGTCATACGGGCTATGCTAATGTTCTAGACTCCAAATAATGGTGATTGACCATCAAAGAACTGTATATGGTGTTGCCAGTTACGGTTAAATGATAAAGTAAAACCCAAATTTGAGAAGAAATTTACTAACAATGTTTAAGTCAGTGATGTCATACAACTGATAGAAGGAGCGGTCAATGCGGATCCGAAACCCGGATGAATGACAGCCGTCAGACTGCATTATTCCATGCAGCCAACTGCATTACTCTCCACTCGGACCTCCTGCACATGGTCAAGACATTGAAAATTGCATATGGTATGTCATGGAAATGGAGGAGAACGAGCTGGATAAGGAATTGTGAGGGCGTCGGGCCAAAGATATCTAGAACTAATGCGTGGATTGTTAGGCCGTAAAATGCCGGCCGAAAGTGCTGAAACCCAAAGGACCTACATCATTCATCATGCAAATCACGTGTATAGTGGTGGCTGAGAAACTGACATGTCTCGAAGATCTTGGATTCAAATGGTAATACATACACACGGTTCACTGGCTGCCATTAAAGACTATATGCATTCTTTGTACAATTGTTGAGCACCAAATAACTGTTAGTATGTCTCTAAGGTGAGCTCAAAAGTGAGCGTCAATGGAGAGTCAACGATTTATAGTCTTACCCATTCAGCAACCAAACGGCTGCATAGTCGCATGCATCCAAACAAGAAGTATTGGCCGTCTCAATAGGTAAAATTGCAAGTGACACACACCTCGCACCATCATAGAAATGAGCATCATCAGAGTGTCAACGATGTCTGGTCTCGCATCCTGGATAATGACTGGGCTGTGCAACAGCATTCAGCCATATTCATAATATTGGAGGCCTTGATGGGCAAAAATGCTAGACATGATATCGCTACTACCTCCTAAAACTGAGCGTCAATGGAGCATGAAGGATTTTTGGTCTTGCATCATGGATAATCTAAGGGCTATGGAACGACGTTAACCCATATCATTCTATCAGCCATCTTCTTGGGCAAAAATGCTACAAAAGATATCGCTTCTACCTCCTGAAAATGAGCATCAACAGAGCGTCAACCATTTCTGATCTTGCATCTTGGATGATCTAACGGCAATGGAATGTAGATAACAGACAACGTACCTATCAGCAGGCTTTTGGGGCAAAAATGCTAGTGACAATATTGCATCTGCCTTCTACAATTGAGGGCCCACAGAGCTTCAACAGTTTTTGTGGAAGCTCAGAACGCTACACAGCAATGAACTGCATTGAACTGTTCCTAAATCGAGTTTTACGTGGTCAGTCTTTGTGATCTGACCATGCATACAACATCACAAATATGCGTGCAATGTCTTACAGATCTGATTTTTCTCCCTGCAGCGGTAGAGTCAATATTCAAGAACCCTCAGTCTGCTTTACTCTATCAGTACTTTCAGCAGTGTTTCAAATAGATTTACCCAGCTTCCTAATGTCTACCGCCACGTCGGATTCAAAAACTTTGAACACCTCATTGCTCGAGGTTATGATATGTTCCAAAAATGAACATGTGTTTATTCGTGATTTGAGCAACCTTACATTGCAAATCATCTTCGATGTGTGGTGGGCTTCCATGAATGTAGGCTCAAAGCAGCCTTTTGCTTGGAATAATTCGAGACATGCGCGATCGTGGCTATTGGATTCACACTGCGGAATTGAGGCGTCCGGGAGCCCTGGCAGCATATGTATCATTTGTCATCAAGTTCTTCGCCATCCATCAGAACATGGCACCAGCTCAATGGGGTAACACTTGCTGACAAAAGCTCACATCACAAAGTTAAACCAATTAACAGAGTCTGAGGTTACTCAATTGACCAGTTCAATGGTCGATGAAACAGCTTTGGCCATCCTGGAGTGGCAAGGAAGTCGAGGAATCTCAATAGTAAGTTCGCAGCGGAAGATCATATTTGACATCGAGGTAGATCCACATTGACCGAAATGACAGACCAAATGTGCCAAACTGGCAGCTAAGGACTTGAGAACTCCCGAAGTTCACCAAGAAACGTGGAATTCCTACCTCATGTTTGGATTTTCTTCGGCTCATAGTGTATGGAACGCTAGATTGAATAAAGAGCTGCGATGGTCATATAAGGCATTACCCGATGAGGTAGTCCTGCTGTCCGCTATGACCTTTAGCAACATTCGCCGGAGGGAATATGCACTGACCATGGATGCAATCAAGAAGCAATTGCCATCACAAACTGAAGTTAGTTTGGCTTTGCACGGATGGACATCAATGAACAAACTAGCCATAACTTTGGTCATCGCTTACTATAAGGACCAAAATTGGGAAGTGAGTGAAGTTCCATTAGCTTTCGACGACGTTGATAGCCTGTTCTGTTCCTGTTTCGAAAGCTAATTAAGGATGATAGGTCAGGGGCCAACATACTGGAGCAAGGCGAGCCATACATTTGAAGAATGTGCTTGATCGTTTTGAGCTTTCCGAAGGCCGTTTGCTTGGAATTATGCCAGATAATGCTTCTTCAAATCACTCGATGACACGCGAGCTGGAATCAACACTTGATGCTCCTGGAATCGAGTGGCCTGCATTGAGGAACCACATACCATGCATGGCGCATGTCATACAGCTGGCTTTAGGTGCATTGATGAGCAGTATCGGTGGAATGGCCGCGCCAAGTCATGGGAAACCCATGAGCGTGATCAGCAATTCGGAGACAATGAATGCATAGACATTGGGAAGAGTCAAAGACCTCAAAAAGAGGGCAATGCTAGAATCAATGAGGTGTCAGCCATGGGACCAGGTTTAGCAAAGATAATTGGGAAAGTACGTATTTCAAGATATTTGGAAAGTCCTGAAATTGACCTTCATATAGCAGATAATGCTTGGTGTATTAATTATGCTGACACCTGGTTGTCGAAACAAGATCATTGCCTATCAAAAAGCCGAAGTGTGCATCGCAGTACTTTCGATTACGGATGTGAAGGCACGTTGCAATTCTACAATTGAGTTGCTTGAGCCCGCCGACCGATTACGGGAATTCACATGAGAGTGTCTTCATAAGCCAAAACACAGTGCTTACCGGCCACTCTTCACAACACAAGATGCATGGACCATTGTGAAGAGTGTCATGGAAGTGTTGATGCCATTCTGATATTGGACTGTGTGGATGTCGTAGAGGCATACAGTTAGATTGCATGACATTGTCACAGTGTACAATGACATGTTCGATCATATTGATGGCGTGATGTACGCTTTGGCTAAGGAGATACCTCACTGGAAGGAAGACTTGATCTTCGCGGTGAGGTTAGCTCGACAGAAGCTGCCCAATTATCACGCTGAAGTAACTCAAACGACAGATATGCTTCGCATTTCTGCACATATTCTCCATCCATTCCAGAAGTTGTGATGGTTTAAACTGTGGGACAAGGGAATGGATATTGATCCTGAGGACGAGATATCCTATATTACCCAATCCCAAGAGGCCTTTCTCAAGTATGTGGAGGATGAATACTGTGCCAAACATCGATGGGTGCCGGTCAGTTAACATGAAAGCTTACTGAGCAGCAATCTCATCCTCTCTGCAACGGCTTCAGCATCCTGTCAATCATCCTTTGATCCATATGATGTATCCAGCAATGACAAAGAATACTTGATGCCTGACAATGTGGCTGAGATGACACCCGGATGAAGCGATCGTGCAGCATGCTTGTTGACTGCCGCAAGGCTCCATTTGAATTCGCCGCCTGAAGTACCAAAGACCTGCGGGCAAATTAATGCAAATCACAATCATTACCACTCTGACCCAATAGATATCAGCAGCACATTTTGGTTACGGGACATCTGTGATGGTTGGCAGCACTTGGAGGAAATGCACTCAAAGTCCACCGATCTCTGTACTATTGCGCGTGACATTGTCTCTATTATGTAACATTGCATCCGAGTGGAGGCCAGTCGTTCCTTTGGCCGAGATGTGATCGGCCGGAGGCAGTCAAAAACCACAGGTGGGACCCTCCGCGCAAAAGCCGTTGTAAGGCAGTTTGCTCGAACCAATAATGGGATTTCTGCAGGTGCCGAGCCCGAATTGGATTCAACCAACACAGAGAACAACTCGGAAATGAAAAAAGATGTGCAGGAATGCACTTTGCACAGAATGGCCAAGGTTTACAACTTTTTGGAGATGTGGCAGGGCAGCCAAAACCTACTTGCCACCCAGAAGGAGTCCCACACTCACCACATGTAGATGACTGCCGTGGGATACATTTCGGACATGCAAGAGATCATCACAGCATCCTGGTCACTCTCTCAAAATGATGGTGCAGCTGCATTCCAATTGTCAGAAAGATCACCTTTGCCACCAGCTGTATCTGCAAAGAACCTCCCAAGAGGACAAACTCAAATATCAAATGCCTGCCAAATCAGAGGAATCAACCGTCATCCAGTCAAAAGTGATGAGGATGGCGAACCTGAAAGCATTTCGGATACTGAAGATTGGCTTAACTGGAATGAGGAGTTAGATAATTCAAATGACAGTGAAGACAATTGCGTGGCGTATGTTGAATCTGATATGGACAAAGACATTAGCATTGAGGATCTGGAATACCCAGAGCAGCGGGATGTGAGAGCGACGCCAAATGTTCCCCAATTGATTCGGCCTACATGTAAGCCAAAGAGACAGCCTGAATAGGTGATGACGACGGTCAATGTAATCGAAATGAGGAGGTACAAGGGAGTGAAGCAACAGTAGGACAGAATGCGTCAATGGTTCACCAGCACCTTCATGCATCTTGACCTAGAGTTGTAGTTAGAGATATATTATGGGTGAATGGTGAGCAGTAGCTCGTGAATATCGGTTGATACACAGATGTATAGCAGGCGCAATGAAGCTTTTGGCAAGATACATAAATTCTAGTGGTGTGAGAGCGAACAGTGCAAGAATGTCACTGCGCTCGGCTTTGCCACAGGGTCAATTCTCAATCTGTCACAAAGACTACCAATAAGTCCAAACCATGATGAAAACTATTATCGGTGGCAGCAGATGTTGAATGGACAATACAATAAAATGAGCGTCAACGGAGCGTCAACAATTTGTGGTATTGTATGGACAGTAATTAACCCGTGATTTGGTCGCTGTTATGCATAAGTGATGTATTGGCAGCATGTATAGGCAAAGAGGAAAGCAACACAGTCTCCGCCCCATTCTCAGAACGAGCGTCCACGGAGCGTCAATGTGTTTGGGCATCACATCTTGGATAATTTATGTTCCGATTGGTTGCAGACATCTATATATCAGATAGTGGCAGCCGTAACTGGGAAAAACCACAGTGACATGCTTCTTGCAGCATCCTGAGAATTAGCGTCAACGGTGCGTCAATGATGTTTAGCGTTGCATCTTGGGTAATTTATGTTCTGATTGGTTGCAGACATCCATTTATCAAATATTGGCAGCCTTTACTGGCACAAACAACAGCGACATGCTCCCTGCTTCATCCTGACAATGGGTGTCAACGGAGCATCAACAATTATAGTTGTTACATAATTCGCAATCAAGGCATCGCGCGGATCTTCGCCTTCATCACAGAATTATTGACAGCCCTGGTAGGTAAAACACCGATTCCAAATTAATCGATATTGCAAGCTCCAAGGCATGCAAAAACATATTATTCATTGTTGACAATGCGATTTTGATAAGATACTGTTAACAAACTTCACAAACAAGTGCTTTGTATGAATCTGTGGCTGGAACCGCTGGGCCACCTGCTGACAACCCACCCAATCCAGACTGGTTGGGAGTGTACCATTGAACCGTAACGGAGTTGACGTTTCGGGTGTATTGACAATCCGGACCGCCTGTTTGGCAATGGTTCGATTTGGACATGGCCCCAAACCCAAAGTGATGGTCCGGTACCGTTGCTAACACTATTCTTGAATCAGGACTATATACAACTGTACTTCTATTCGACTATATGTACTACATTTTAGCATTCGACATATATGCAACAATGACTGTATCATAATTCTTACTTCATTTAATGATTGTTATCCATTGAAATGATATTAGATATATCAAAATGGAATGAAAATATTTCAACTTTGTATATACTTTATATCCAACTACTCTACTACCAGATACTATAATACCATTACACAGATGTGATATTATTGATGATTTCCAATCAGTAATGCCATTCTCATATCCAGGTGCGTTACAATATCAACTTTCCTGAGTTGAATATATTGAAATTCATTCTTGTCAGTCAATATATATACAGGTCAATGTACTTTATCAGATAATTATATGTCCATGATGTAGATAGTTACTTTCTTTGTGATATGAAGATTGCAGTTTATGCCATGGGTTTTAGCTTGTGGTTTATTTCTGCAATATAGTGACATTCTAAGTAGACTTGGTCAGCTGTAACATGTTGGTCTCAATCTACTCCAATCTGCTGGACACTGTTTATATTGTAACTTCACTAGGTGATTTCTTCTGGGGGGACTTGTACAAAGAAATAACAGACTAGATGCTGACTGAATATGTCTGTAACTCAATTATAGCTAAATTTCGTCTCTCATCTAACTAAGATCTTTGAAATACAATGTACATTAACTGAGTATTTATTCCATCACAATCAATATAACTGCCATTGTACTATATTGAATATATTGACCTACAAAAGTCGACATGGCCTCAAACTGTTACTTCGAAGGAAGGGTATCATTATTCATTTGGTTCAAAGCAGTGTAATAATCGTTGGTTTGGTTTCAGAGTAAATTCATACTGGAATCTACTTGAACAGCTTATATAGTGGAATATTAGTATAATATCTAATAGTACAACTTTCAGTATTGGAAGATGATAATGTATAGGGGATAGATTACATCAGCAATTGTGATAGTTATGAATTGATTGAATTCCATGTGGTTTGTAACAAATTCTATATTGTCTGACGAGTTGCCCTCTGTTTCAAATTTCACAACTTTATTGCAGATTTATTGCAAGGCAGTTCTACACCTTTTGACCACAGTCCAGATACTGCTATCATATAGAATTATATAGTAACTCCCACTATACGCACTGAGAATCACCAGGAATCAGATTTGATACTACAAATTGAAATATGTGAGACTAACCGAAATGTACAGACTTGATATTAGGCAATTCAAAATCGACACTAACAAGCAACATGTCGATATTAGCAACTTGAATGTATCAATATCATACATGAAACTGTGTATGAGATTTAATTGATATAACTTGCTATAGATATTCAGAAGTTTAATACTACATTACATAAATTAAATAGCTAAAACACATTGTCAGCAGTACAATATCAATATAATTGGTGAATCCATTGTACCAACCTTGATATACATATATAATGGAAATGGAGAATTGATTTTGAAAGATTTAAGCAGTGACTGAGAGTATTCAGAGGTACATCATTTAATTAACTACTTACAGAATGCAATTCCGCAAATGACAACCATCAGATTGAATGTGATATTCTGAAATCTTTTCAGAAGCGATAGAAATTGTTTCAATATGTTCATTGCAATTTCAGAGTACTATCAAGTGCAGATGAAATGTCTCCAGAGCATCTGAAAGTATAAAAGAACAATTTGAACGATTTTGAGAGCCCAACAAAGTCAGTGCATTCAATAACAAAATTGTACTCTGAAGGTGAATATACTTGCAGTCTTCTGAACTTGGCATTAACACCTAGCAATAACTCAAGTGCAAATACTCACTTGCTACAAATGGGCAAACTATTGCAAAACCGACGAATTGAGTTGATATTCTTGATTGCGATCTATTAATTAATATATATTTATCGAAAGTGTTTATAAGTATTCACAGTAGATGTTACTTGAACATATTGGCTGTAAATTTGAATAACAATGTAAGATACAAATGATGCTGTATAAATGCTAATTGGTTGAAATATGGGCAAATGGTACTGAAAGCATTTATAGGTCATAATTATCCTAACATACAGAATAAAATACTGTCAATTTATATATCAATTCAATCTTTACAACCTTGCAACGTTGAAGGTATCTATGGAAACCATGGTCATAGCAGGGGGAAACAATGACTCAGTGAATTCCAAGAAATACTTGAAGTCATTCAAAATGGTAATATCCAAGCCAATTCATGCATATCAGCATTTGACTGAGGCTAGGTAATCCTCTTTCACTTAGCCATTAACAATGTCCTGGTACTGAAATCTCAATCAAATCTCTTACCATTTGCTTCTCCAAATATACTCAATCGCTCTTGTCTAAAACAGTACCATGAGTATCACATGTACTCAACCAGGAGTGGTCATAGATGCCTTTATACTAGTTGAAATTTCGAACTTATTTGCTACATTTTGCTCACAACAATACACCAGTCAACTTCAGTCTTAGAGACCATGTCAAGAATGAAAGAACCTCTAAAAATCGACAGTCAACAACGAAATTCACAGTAAATTTCAATACTATGCGTTCCATGATAGCAGGTTGAGGTAAATCATAAATTGCTCATGTACATATTGTTAAGGGAAACCTATTGTCATCACCTGGCCAAATAACTGATATTCTCATTTGATGTCTCCTTCCAATATGGGAGGATAAATTATATGATGAGGGTGATCCTGGCAACAAAGGATGTATTTCTCATATGCACAAAGTCTGGAGTAATCGTCTCTGTGGCAACCAGAGCAAAAATGAAGCCTGAGTCCAAGTCAAAGCCCATGCCCAAGCCAAAGCCCACACCTAGCACACTATTTGAAATATTGGCCATCTGAAAGACAATAGAGAAACAGTAAGAAATTTTCAACAATACCATCCAAAAGTACATCCAACTATGCATGTAAAATGCCAAACTGATGGAAGCAAACTAGAAATACTGCAGAGAGTTAATTCAATCTGACGCAATGAAAACAAAAATCTTCAATATAACCGATCTAGAATGGAACTATGTTGCAGTACCGGAGCTTGACAATGTCCGCCACACACTATAATCAAACTTTCAGTCCCATTAGCACAATATCTGGCTCAGAAATACCAAGAAAGGTGCATATGGACTGAAGCTGAGCAGTCCATTGCACAATTATCGGGACACTGACCAGAGAAAGACACCGATTGCTGACATACTCAAGTGGCTGCAAGACCTAGCTCAAGACTAGGATCGATGTTTGGATTACTTCAAGTCATTTACTGATGCAATACAGAATATAGAGTGTCATCAGGACCAGTCCCTCTGGTATATAATTCATTGTATACCCAACTTCCGCTATGTAGTGTATGAACTAGTGAGTGGTTGCATTAATTATATCAATGTGAATTGGAGAGCAGCAGGATGGCTTCTGCAGCACAACAACAATGCTCAGGAAAATACTAGGTGTAGAGTATGACCAGGACCCAATTCGATGACCAAGCCACTAGCTGGAAAGAATGGGAAATCTGGCAGCATTGACAAGTGTTTCCTTTCCACTCCAGATTCTTAGGTTAGTCCGTACGGCAAGAAGCCACAGCAACAACAGCCTCATCCACAGCAATAGGAGCCAGGAGAATCATCTCAACTAGGCATCAGGAAATGAAACATCTGACCATCCATATCCGAGTCAGCTAGAGACACCAATCAAGCCTCTCAATTTTGATTTGGATATGGATAACATATACATTGTTGCTCTTTCAGTTTCACCAGAGTTCATTGAAACCGGAAAGTGGAAGGCACTATGAATACTCTCTGGATCCCACCAAGATAAATCATTCTGATATCTGAGGTAACATTATGCCAGTCTCCCAGAAACTCTGTTCTCTTCCGGAGATGAGAAATAAGTAACACAGTTGTACTACTCAACTATCAACATGCTATGATACCTCTCCCAGTATCTGGCCTGGCAAAGGAAGAAGGATGTATTCTCACTGGCATTGTGGTCAGCTTCTACAAGAGTGTTGATTGCAATATAGAAGAAATTCCAACAATATTGAGTCTCACTAAGGTGGAGAGTTGTGTCAGATAACCTGAAACCTCTCATGAGAAGATACTATTTTTGCAAAACAGCAAGATCTGGTTCATTCCACATAGTCCACGATTTTCTTATATGAATCTAAGTTGGATAGTTGCACTTAGCACCAGCAATTATTAATTGCAGTGCTACACTCTGATACATTGATCTGCAACTTTCCAGAAGACTCAGACTACCCCATAAAGCTGAGCAGATTTTATATCATGGCCTTGTAGGCCAGGTCATCATGCATGTGAGGCAGAGCCCCAAGATGGCAATGACAGTGAACTATATTGATCAGTTAGCCCTAGTCTACACAATGGACCTGCCAGTCATCAGGATGAGGTTGTACCAAGTAGGACTAGGATGATTATGGTTTCATACCTGTAAGCTGGAGATGGACTGGGCAACCGAAATCTCAACTTCTTTGAATACCATAATTGGGTACAGCGATGGTCATAGAAGAGCTAAGATGGTGCAGGGGTATGACGGTGGGCATGATACAAGTGATAACATTCTACTGCATGACACTGCCATGAGTAAGCTGCGGATCATTTCATTGGCAGCCATTCCTGCGGATTCAGATGAAATACCACAAGTTGATGGTGAGGTTGGTTGTACACCAGGTGTGGAAATACTCAGATCAACTATATTCGATGAATACTGAGCTACTGATGTAATGATTGAGGCATTCACCCTCTGGATCTGGGAATACAACACACTGCTGGGAGAGACCATTATGGTCACCACTGTGGAACTTACACATGAGCTTGAGCCTTGCAACCCAGGTTGTAGAGGGGTGAGCAGGGAGTGGTGGCGGAGGTTGCCCCAGATGAGCATCCAGGGATCTATGTATAACCTCTACAGGTCAAGTCATGATGGGAGGTTGCTTAACCTGTGGGGTCTAGCAAAGTTCTAGGCAAACCACCTGATCTACGACACCTGGGTTTGCATTGCCCTTTATCATCCAACATCCAAAGGTAGATATAGAGGCAGATGCAAGTATGCTGGGATGGATACTGTACCTACTGATGATGCAGGCTGTATCCCCATGGGATATATGGGCTCACTGGATGTCTGCAGCGAAGTTACAGTAGAAACTCTAACACCTCAGTAGTCAATTGATCTTCCAATTGATCTGGAACCAGGGTTCAATTTACCAGATGGCCAACTCTGTGACTTTTCACAAGTGCTGGGGAAACCTCACAACATTGACATTGAACCAAATCTAGCCATCCGATTCAGCTGCCAATCATCCTCGCTCATGGAAGGATTGATAGTATTCCAAACTATTGGGCACAGATGACTGCAGCATTCTGTGGACTAGGAAGCTCCCAATAAAGCCAAATTACAGAATTGACCTCCTCTCCCACTGCTCAGGGAGATGCAGAAAATGTTGTGCAGTGCTTGGATCTTGATGAATGTGGACCAATGGAATGCCAATGATTCCATCAGTAAAATGGAGAGGAACGAGTAAAAGACTGCACTTTACACTAAATAAGACTAATGCGCAGGCTGAGGAATGCCATTCAGCTTTAGTATTCCACTAGCAACATTTGAAGCTTATGTGAATGACTGGTTATGGCCTGATGTTGGAGACATAGCAGACAGCTACCATGATGGTATATTCTTCAACTAGATCAATAGGGAGGGGAATGGAGAGCACGTATGAAAAGTGCTAGAGTATCCATCAGAATATGGTTTCTATGGTGCTGGCCATATGATCCATTTTGGACGCAGAGAGATTGGCATTCACAGAATTGTCATTAGCCATGATGGATTGGCAAGGAGTTGTACCACAGATCAATGATCCAAAATAGGCCAACCCTGGACTCGGTTTGAGTTGTCCAGGTGCTTCTTGGATTAATTCACATCTACCAGTCATTCATTAGCAAATATGCAATGGTTATAACACAGATGTCATGCCTGATGGAGAAAGTAGTGATTTTGAAGGTGTCTATTCAGCTGACATGGACATGGACTTGGGATGAAAAAAATGCATTTCAGATATTCCAAAGGGTAATTACAAATGCACACATTGGTACACATTTCAACATGGCAATGGATAATATTCAACGGACTGTGCGAAGCAACTTCACAATCACCAGCTTTCTCCACCCAAATGAAATTTCCTAATTCCCAGCCTGGGCGCATTTCAATCCTGGATATTCTTCTTTACTGATGTGCAATACAACACTATATAGGAAACTGTCACCCATCTTGGTGACTATGAAGTTGTGGTGGCACTATCCTTAAGGAGTGAATTATCTACAATGTGACCACAAGAATATTGAGTACTTCACAGTAATGTATGAGAACTACAAGCAGCGGATCTGATAAGGATAGATTGCCTCTTTGCACAACTTTGTGATTGATCATCTGAATTATGAAATGGATGTATCCAATGAACTGTCAAGAAGGGCAGAACATGAGATAGGTGATAAGAGGCCAATGCCATGGCTTCAGCCTACTTTGGCAGCAATCACCATCAGCCAATCATATGGTAACCTCGTTCTGGATATCATGGCAGCCCCTGAAAATATCATGGTGGCCAAAACAACACAACCAATCATGGTCGACATCACAGTTCCAGCTCAGAGTAAACTGTCATTTACTCATGGAGTTGTAACCTATAAGACAATATTATGTTTAACAGCGGTACTCTGCAATACAGTCAGGAGCCAATCTGAAGACAATCTTGAATCTGCTCACTTTGGCTGAGCCCTGTAGCCATCCAAGCACCTACTACCTAATTTGTTTTGGCCTGTGATGGAGTTAGTAATTCAAAACTAGGTTGAGAACTATAAGTTATGGTATTGAATTAATGCACTTTGTTATGCATGCAATTGACTCAACATGCCACTGTCACCGGCTTCTCATCTTTTGCAATGTCATACTATGCATTTCATCAACAACCAGTGAGAATTAACTGGAATGGAATTCGTGGGGATCTTGGATATGCTCAACTTTTTAAACGACATGGCAAACAACCTCCCCAGCAGATACCATATAGAGTCCCCAGAGCTAGGATAAGTGTTTATGTAATATGTGATCTAGCATTGAGCTGTACCAGCCAACATTATTCTTGATGGAGGCAAGGAGGTAATCAGCCAATTATGAGACAGTATTTGATCCCACCTCAGGAGTTATCACTAACTCTCAACTAGTATCCACCTGCAGAGAGATAGTCAGATATAGCTGCAGAACCAAACCATGGAGTAGTACCTCTTAGTCTGTTGCCACTAGAAGTATGATAACTGGGTTGAACAATTACCACCTGCAACATTGGGGTAGAGATACTCCATTCATCTCTCCATACTGATGACAGTGTTCTCGGCGAACAACATGTGCCATTCTGTGATGCAATCCATGTTGCCAGAGGCAGCAAGTACACCATTGCAGGTGCAGGCAGGCTCTTATATGGCAAGCCTGGAAGAGACTTAGTAAAATCTCTGGGAAAACAGACTCGAACCTTACACACAGCAATGGACATATCCTGCATGAATAGAGTTGCCTTGGAAATTGTTGAAAAGTATAACTTTGACAAGAAACTTGCAAACTTCAAGGTCTTCAAAGTCATTCAATTACAAGCCAACATGACCATGTCAGTTCAGCAAGATTATGAACATGAATGCTTACATACTTGACATGTTGAGTACAATGCAAACTACCAATATTCTCCATGTGTCACTACTCAATTCATATACAGAACCAGTTATGGGCCACCTATCTGTAGCACAATATCTGCTGATAGTCAACATAACAGGGACATGGGAAGTTGACTGCACACTCAACTCAAGGCAGTGCTTATGGATGATTCATTAACTCATTCACTGGGCCAGCTATAATGACAGACTTACAATTTGACAGCAAACAGACCAGCTTGAAAGTGGTAATAATCTAGCTGATAAGTTTAACGAAGAGTATCCTACCAGGCAATGAAACTAATGGTACAGAGTTCAGAATTGATGATACAGAGGATAGAGATATCACTTTGATGTGTCATTTGCACAGTGTATCTTCATTCTGTCCTCCTCTGATCTCATCTCAGTCCAGAATAAATGTCATTGCAATGGGTTTTACCACATCTGGATGTCAGCTAATAGTTAGTGCAACATTCCTATGGGCCAGATCCAAGAAAAGGCTACGATACCATGGAAAAAGGTGATGGGACTAAAATGCTTGAATGATCGCTGACTTCAATGAATCTGTACTGGTGGATGCATCCCAGGAGATCTGCACCCAAAGAGGGGAGTACTGTCATGCTGAGGTCCAAGCCAATTAGTGGACAGTATCATGTAACCCAGGCACACAAAACTTGTTTAACATTATCATTGCCAATGTCAAGGCACATAGATCTGTATTCAAACTGTGACAACCAACTACTTCACTGATACTCACTTGCACTCTGGTGCAACTGTACCACTAACATTGTACATCTCCAGTCAACTGTGGGTGTATGTGCATTCACTGTTACTACTAAGTAAACTAGGAGAAGAAGATATAGTATACAAAAAAATACAGTAGCAGTCAGCAATTGTACTAATCGGAGATAGTCATTGTTGGCTTAATACAATCAATCTGTCATGATGCCAGATGGAGATGGAGACACTATCCATGGAACAAAGTATAATTCTGAAAATATATGGAGTTATTCGATTAATTTGTGAACAGCTGAAAATCTTCTCCAAAGAAGGAATTGTATTGTACCTTATATAGTATTCTGAAACCAATTATGGCAGTAAATAATAAATTTTTTTGAAGTTATTGATAGACTTGCAATGGTCCGCCAGTGGGATATTGTTATTCTTTATACTTGGTATACATTAATCACCGCAATATATTGAGCCAGAGAGAAACTGAGTAATTCTATATTCTTGATTGAGGATCCAGTGTCAAAAATTATGAAAGTAATATCAAATGCAAATGGGAGATAATATTGGAAAATATGTCAGAACAGAGAAAATAAAAAAAAACCACCGTGATTAGCCTTGTTTCCACTGGCATGAAAGATTTCATCACCCAAAATCGCAATTATTACTATCTAACTGGAATTGAGATGTCCACTTTGGCATATGACATTGTCAAAGTCCTATTATTGAATGTGATTCGCCATACATACTAATGTTTACCTTCTTTGTCTAGGGTATTCACATTTTTTACTCCAAGATCGTTCCTTAACATTTTGTACAGTGTGCTCTCAATATTGAATCATACTAAAATCGTCAGTAACCTCTCAATACATAAATTAGATGATTGTAAATCATGTTTCTTTTTGATTTGAAATACAATGAAATCAAGCTATAGATTTACATTATCAGTTGTATCTTCTCATTATATATCGTTTTCAGGGGGTCAATTCAAATGATTTGCAATTCAGTTTATACCCTCCAATGGCATCTTGATGTGTATACATTGATGGTCACTATGGACATCTCACAGTGTTCCATCTCTAGGTTCATTTAGTCACCACATGCCAATGTTAGCCAGTACCCACATTATCATTATCTCAATGATTTCATAATTATTACCACTTTCTGTAAATCACTTCATTAACACCATTGGAGTAGATATATTCACTCTATTAAAATCTATAATGACATCTCATATTTTGGTCAAATACTATCTTCACATTCAGCTCGCACCCTGCCCAAGTATACGTTCAACATATGCTATAGTTATATTCTTGTGAACTAATCTGCACAATGAACTGCTATCTGCATATAGATATCTATGTGCATTTGCTGCTATCTAGAACTTGACAGGAGTTTGTATATATTTAGAGAGATAGATTGAAATGGGTACAATTTTACTATTAGGGGTTCTGATCAAGTAGTGGTAACTGTACAAGTGGATTGCATAGTAAATTCAGTGGGACTATATAAACATATTAGCTTTTGGATAGCATCTATTTGTGACATTACTAGTTGGTCTGTCAGGTTACCTGCAGTGGGATAAAATATGAAGCTCCTGTTGGTTGATATGTAGTACTTACATGCTACACTCATGGATTGTAGTATAATGTTGCAGTTATTTACCCTTTGGCACAATGTGTAAGGCCGTATATCCGTATATGGCCGCATATGACAGTATATGAGAAGATACGGTTGCACATGTGGATGTCGTAATCTAATAGAGTATTTGATAGGTCAGATTATCGCTGGCGATCTCAGAGAGATCGTGAGTCGTCTATATAAGGTTGCAGTTACCCAGCCCTGGACACGTCTCGTGCTATTGCCGAGAACCTAATCATGACTACCATTACATCATCCCCCCCCTTTAGGAGCAGACCCCCTGGGCTGCCACATACGTGCATAAACAAGAGAAAACCCCATACAGAAAGAAACAAAACCAATGCATAAGCCTCCGCACGACTTAATAAGTCCCACAACTGATCAGTGCCCTATGAGCAGCCTCACGGCGGATTCGGTGCACGGGGAAACTCCACCTCCAGTGGTAGGTGGTAAAAACCCCTTCCAACGCCATTTATACCAGCCCGAAACCCATAAGAAAGTAAGCAAAGTGAAACCCCCCTTAAACCGTCCAATCTTACTGCTCCAGTCCATCCATTGTCGAGGCTTCCTCGGGTGCTCTCGGTGAAACTCATCAACCGATTCCTACACATTCCCGAGATTCTCCGCAGTTTCCCAGCTAGTCCGTACGTAACTGTAACCCGACCATTATACGAGATGATGGAGCTGCTGGTAGCGTCGCTTAGAGTCAACGATGCGGTCAACTTCCCATTCTTCAGAGTCGTCGACAACTGTCGGCTGCGGTTCAGATCGCCGTTGGCTGGCAGTAGGAGGTGTATAGCAGTCAAGTCAAGAGATGTGGAAAACGTTGTGCTTCCGGATCGTATATGGAAGGTCTAATTTGTAACCATTCTCATTGATGACCTCACTTGCCGTGTACGGTACTGTCTGTTTGTAATTCAACATCTTTGACGGTCTTGTCGTCCGGAAGTGCTGCGTTGAAAACCAGACCTGCTCTCCAACCTTGAAAACAACCTCTTTGCCGCCGGCGTATTTCGTCTGATTGGCTTGAGCCTCCTGCAAGTGCTGACGGAGAGTTTGGTGAGTCTCCTCCAAGCCAGCTGCGAAACTGTCTGCTTGGATTTCCGAATTCAGGCTAGATGGTTGCTTCGGGGCCTTGAACTGCATCACCAGATGGTAGTGGTAATTTGGCCAGAATGGAGTCATCCTCGTAGACCCATGGACCGCGGTATAGTAAGCGAATTCGGCTAGCAGCAAGAGTTCGATCCAATTGTCCTGCTCGTAGTTGCAGAAAGCCCGGAGATACTGCTCCATCATGTGATTTTGACGCTCTGTCTGCCCGGCTGTCTGTGGATGGAAGGCTGTCGAGAGCCGATGGTCAGTACTCAAGTGAGAACATACCTGAGTCCAGAATGGGCTTGTAAACTGGGTGCCGCGATCTGTGATTATGATGTCCCGAACGCCGCGCTTGCAAATGACGTGTTCAAAGAACAGCCGGGCCAACTCCGGTGAGTCGATATCCTTCCGGTACTGTAAGTAGATAGCCATCTTAGTCAGTCTGTCCAAGATAACGAGAATCCCAGAGTAGCCCGATGCGGTTGACACTAGCAAGTCAGTGACAAAGTCCATCGTGATGCCTTCCGATGGCCGTGTTGGTGTCTCCAAGGGCATCTTGATCCCGTGCCTGGCGTGCCGAGGTGCTTTGATCCGGTGGCATACTATACAGCCGCTGACATACTTACATACGTGCGAGTCCATTGCTGGACAGTAGAAATCCCTAGATACCAGCTCAGTAGTCTTAAGAGCTCCAAAATGACCGGACTCAGGGTTGTCATGAAATAGACTTATCACTTTTCCGCATGGAGAATCGACAGCAGGAACGTATATCCTCCCCCGTAAGTCAATGCCTCCGTGACGACTTCCCATTGAGTCACCTTCTCCGGGGTATCTGTGCCGTCTGCAGCTGGTCGGTCGACTAGCTTCGCCGAGACGTCGACCGCCAAGGAGTCAGAAACCTGAGTCGCGATAGTTGCTGGCACGAGGTCATCATATGGTTCCACTGGGGCGGTTGCCAAGAGTCGGGCCACAGGCCTCTCGTAGCCGATCTCGTAGTCGGGTCGTCTGGGTGGGCCATCGGCAGGGTTCTTGCTGCCTTCCAGGTGCTCGTTGACCAAGTCGTAAGCCGAAAGGATTTCTGACCACCTGGCTTGTCTTCAGCACAGCACTTTGGATGTCTGGAAGAATTCGAGATTCTTGAGGTCGCACCGAATTAAGACCATGTAATTGGCGCCCTCGAGGTAATGCCGCCACTGTTGTAGTGTTTCCACAATGGCCAATAGCTCCCGATCATAGGTGTCATGATTCTGTTCGGCTGGGGCGCACTTCCCAGAGTAGAAATTGACTGGCCTGAGAACCCCGAAAACATCGTACTGGTTGAGAATGCCCGCAATCGCGAATCCACTTGCGTCCGTTTGGAGAATGATTAGCTTGGCCGGATCGAAATGCTGCAGGATCGGTGCTTCAGTGAAGGTCCTTTTTAGCTTTCCGAACGCCAACTCGGCTTCCCAAGTCCATTCCGATTTGGCTGAGCCTTCCGGTTTCTTGCCGGGAGATGTCTCTGATTCATTTAGTAATTCCGTCAGTGGAAGGGTCACCTTGGCATATTTCTGGATGAATCTTCGGTAGAAGTTCGTGAATCTGGGAAGCACCTGGATGTCTCTGACTGATTTCGGTGTCGGCAAGTCCTCCATTGTGGAGATCTGGTCCGATTCCATGCCGACTCCATTGGGAGTGATAACAAACCCCTGGAAGGCGACTTCTGAAACTCCGAATTGACACTTCTCAGCTTTGCAATAATGGCCGAATACTTTGAGGAGTTGCAGCACTTGGCGCACATGCTCCTTATGTTCGTTCTCGTTTGTCAAATAGATGAGTATGTCGTCGAGGTAGCATACGGCGGGGTTGCCGGTGTATGGCCGCTGGCAATCATCGATGGACGACAGAATATTAGCCGGTGGGTTGGTTAGGCCGAATGGCATGACCTGGTATTTGAATCGGCCGTAACGCGTTCGGAAAGCCGTTCTGCATTGGTCGCCTTCCTTGATCCAGATGAGGTTATAAGCACCGCAGAGGTCCAGCTTCGTAAATATCCTGGCCTCACGCACACAGAGAAGCATCTCTGAGACTAACGGAAGGGGATACGGATTCATCACCGTCGCCTTGTTAAGTGCACGATAGTCAACACAATGTCTGAGTCCTCCATCCGTCTTTTTTGCAAAGAGAATTGGCGCTGCCGCCGGCGATGATGACCGCTGAATAAACCCATTGACTAGGTGTGCCTCAATATAAGCCTTTAACGTCCTCAACTCGAACTCCGATAGGTGGTAAATCCGCCCATATGTCAAGTTATATCTGGGCTCCAAGTCAATTGCATGGTCGGTTGACCGGTACGGCGGGAGTGTCTCCGCCTTGTCTTTGTTGAAAACCCCCACGAGATCTCCATATATGGCCGGGATATGTCCTCCATTGTCTGTAGGCACCATCTTTGTCGTTGTGCCGGCTCCATCTGCAAACGTTAGTTCTCAATTCATAATATATATATATATGGAGCAGTGTGCAGGAAGATTCAGGAGCCCGGATTAAAAACGGTTCGCCCATGGAAGAGCTAAGCCTCGCCATCCAGTACTCCCTTCGGGTCTCGGCGTGCCAGTAGCAGTCATTCAAGGTTCCCTCTTGGATGCTCTTTTGCCGCAACTACCGCGGCTGCTCCCTGCTCGCCCGTCTAGCGCCTGGGGCCTATCTCACTCACCCTCAGTGATGCCTTCCACGGTCGCTCCCAGCAGCCCTGTGAAATCCCCCACTCTTAGGAGGAATGTCCCGACGACCTGCTCACTGGCCAGTAGATCATCATAGGCAGTTGCTCCGAGTATTTGAATATCTGGGATACCGGCGCCTCCTTCGAAACACGCCTCCTCCCTAGCCGTAGATCCTGGTACCGTCCCAGGGCATTCCTGATGGTGTACCCGGGCCAGTGCCACCACTTCCGCTCCCCCTGCGGTTCGCAGAGCCGAAAGTCGACCGCATTGCCAATTGACATTAGGATTCCTGGACTGGAACCAAGGCAATCCTCAAACCCAGTCGTAAGCCCACATGGGCACAACAAGCACCTCCGATTCTAGAACAGGTGATATATGCTCCATATACAGAACCGTGAACGCCATTTTTCGACTGTCGCTCGCGTGAGCCATTACTTGGCCATTGGGGTCTACAGTCCTGAAGTATGCTGTTTCGTCCGCTAGACCAAGCCGTTGTCGCAGTCTCGGTGCCATAAAGATGATGGTTGCGCCGCAATCGATGAGAGCTCGCACGCGTTGCATTTCCCTACATCCATCTCTTATCAAAACATCATGAATAATGTGGGACGTGTCCGGTCTGGACGTGCCGCATAAGTACTGACTTGACATGTGAGCTTTTGGGCTCTCCAACACCACTCTTGACTTCAAAGCGATCCAATGCAGCTGTATGCTGTCCATCGTCACCATCAATGTCTGCATTGCCAACCTCTCTAAACCGAAGTCCGCCTCGTCGAACCTCTCCCGTCGGGCCAAATGCCGAGAGAGGCGTATGAGTTTTTTGGCTGTTGATTGTCGAAAGACTTCTGTCGTTTGATTTAGTGTTCTCCATCCCTGTTTGGAGCGAGTGTCTTGTCCTGCTGCAATGGGTTACCTCCTGGTAAGTATTTAGGGCAGAGGCTGGCCTTATGGTTCGGAGATCTGCATCGTAAGCATATGCCGGTAGAACGTCGGCTTTCGAAGATCTCCATTGAGACCCATGGTGCTGGCGATAAGCCGGACGATTGTGCTCCACCGCCTGATTTGCCGTGTTGGTTTGACCCCGATAAGCCTGATTTGCCGCCGCTGGTGTCGGCTGGCTCGGAGATGGATGGCCGGTAGCCTCGTTTGCCGCTTTTGGAGGACGAGTCGGTAGGCTGTTTCTGCTCCTGTTGTTGCTGCTGTGGTTGCTGCTGTGGCTGCTTGTTTCCGACATGTGTAAGTTCCCAGGCCGTGGCCTTATCGAAGAATTGGTCCCAGTAGCCATATCTTCCGCAGGCGGGAGTCATCAGTTGAACTTTGTTCTTCAGAGAGTTGTGGAGGCCTGCCCAGGCAATATCGTAGAGGACTTCTTCATACTTATGTAGATTTCACCGAGCCTGTCCCCAATTAGCTTTCACACAATTCGCATAGGCTCTGACCTATTCTTGTGGAAGCTGTATGAATTTGTGCATCAGCGTAATCACCACCATGCGATGTTGATCCTTATCCCCATAAACATAGGCTATCTCCAGTGACAAGAGGTTGAAGTCCTGTAGGGATGGGCCGGATTCCCCAGATATGTTGCCCACCGATTCCGAAGGGTCTGTCATCGCCGTCTGCCTGAGTGCCGGGTTTTGGGGGTTGCTCCAGGCGTCCAGAAGGGAGATCGCGTATTTGACATGATAAGATCAACGGCGTGGCAATAGGTGGCTGTGGGAGTTGAAATTCGAGCATAATGCGTCCAGCAATCGGTCCCTCTCTATTGCACTGCCTCCGTACCATACGGGGTCAACCATCTTGTTGATAATCGGTCTTGGGCCTATGATGCTTAGTTCGGTGAGTTCGGCATATTCGGCAGCCCATTGATCCCGTTTGGAAGTCATTCGTTCCCGTTTGGCCGCCATCCTCTCCAGTTCATGTCTCTGTTCGGCTTTCCACTGCACATGGTTTTTGAGCAGCATTTCCAGCATCAACCGGTTTTGAGTCGCAACGTCTAGACAATCCTCATCAGTAATTTGGGAACTCAGATCACCAAGATCATCGTCGATCGGGCTATCCTCGTCTCCTTGATCTCCCAGGTCATCGTCAAGATCATTGTCATCATCAATGTCGGCGTCTGGGAAAACTGCTGGAGTAGCGCGTTCCGCTATCGATGCCGCTGTCTGCAGGGTGTCATCACTGTCATGGATGTCAGCGACGCGCAATTGAGTTCTAGTAAACTTCTTTGGAGGCATGTTTTGATAAAACGCGTTATTTTGTGGCGACGAGTCAAAAGGGGTAAATCACGAGATCCCGTGAGTGAAACGTATCAAATGGATTCAGAGCGATAATAGTGTAAGGCCGTATATCTGTATATGGCCGCGTACGGGAGTACATGAGAAGATATGGTTGCACCCGTGGATGTGGTAATATAATGGAGTAGTTGATAGGTAAGATTATCGCTGGTGATCTCAGAGAGATCGCAAGTCGTCTATATAAGGTTGTGGTTACCCGGCCCTGGACACGTCTCGTGCCATTGCCGAGAACCTAATCATGACTGCCATTACACAATGGCAGAAAGCATGAATAGTGCAGATAATTATCAATCACACTGACTGTATTCAATTTGTGGGAGAATGTAGAGTTAAGTAGTGAATACTTAGAATTACTGGTATAGCAGATATTCTGCATTATGTGTGTACATCGATTGTTAAAGCCTCGTTTTCTCAAGAAAAGGAACATTTCTAGACATATCCTTGATGTCATGCAGTGAAGTCCTGAGCATGTCACATCCAAGAGAATAGTTGCATTGGCCGATAAAATAAGCTCTAAAGCAAACGAAGTTGTTTAGTAATGCCAGTATTCATTGCAACTTCACTGTCTAGGATGGCAAACTATAATCGCACACTGTTTTGCTGTATCATCTAATTGCTGATAAACCTAATCAATTATCCGCCATTAGACAATTGTTATAACACACAGTCAGGTAGAGTGTGCATGAAGATTCCAACTCCTGAACAAACAGAATTCACCGAGTCTAAGTCAAGTTTGAGATCAGTCATATTGGTACTAAGTGGTATAATTCAGATGATAACCTCAGAGACAGAACACTGAGTCTGTGAACCCCGTCTTACAGGAACATGATTACCATCAGCAATCTGTACTTAGTCACTGGGAGCCTCCAGGAGTGTGTGAGTGGAGGCAGAGTGTAAACTTGCAAGTGTCAATTTCAGAAGCCAATCAGACCCTGGGAGGGCATTCCAGCCGGCCTTCAGAGTAACTTGGATCTCTGATGACCTGGTCTGGGAGCACAATGGGAGTTGTTGCGATAAGTTTGGAAGCACACCAGAGCGCCGGAGAGAAATTTGGAAGCACCATTGGAGATGTTGTGATATGTTTGGGAGCATGTCGAAGTGCTGGAGAGAACTTATTGAGCGCCTGGGACTCTCTCCCAACCAATGTGGGAATCCCAAACACACTGTGAGAGATGCCTGGGTTCTTATGGATTTTCATGTTGAGGACAGTGGGCATTATCAGAGACTCTCTGGATATTCAAGAGCACAAGATTACCCTCCACAGTGAATATGATGCATGTATTGTTCATTATCAACTTCTAAATTATACTTCACTACCCAACATCTCATTCAACATTCGATTTTGTGCATTGCTATATAAGGGAACCATAGAGACTGGCGAGAGATTCAAAAATGAAAGCATGTACACCAAAACAATAACCCGGCTAAGCGATTGAATGATATCAAATGAACATCCTGTTAATCACATCCACTACCTCTCCTATCTAATCAATGCCGACAAAAGTAGGAAAGCACAGTTCTTCAACTGTGTAATAAAGCTGGAGATGCTCAATGTATTCGAGAATGACTTTGGCCTGGTGAGTGGGTGACATTCCTTTCTAATGTCATAGGGTCGGATTTATGATATCTAACCAACGTTGTATTGAGATGTCAGCTAGCCAGAGAGCAAAATAGAGTTTGAACAGCAATAATTATGAATTCAGGGGATAAAGAGGTGCGCCACCTGGACAAGTGGAGTGACTGAATGTGGAGAGTACAGGGTGGACAAGGGGAGTACTGAAGGTGATAGACGAGCACTGACTGAAATAGAGGGCACAAATCCATGCCAAGGAGTACCGATGGGGATTGAGAAGCGTCTATCCTGTGGAGCAACACCCATCCAAGTGGAGCAGTAATGAAAGCGGTTATTGTGTCTGGAATGAAATAGTGGTGCTCCAATCAGAGATTGAGGAGGGTCAGCGTGATTGATGAGTGCCAACAGGCAAGGGAGGGATGGAGCCTAGAATGAAATATTGACATGCCAATCCAGGCTGAGGGGCACTGATGGGGATTGAAGAGCGCTTATCATAGCGGAGGATCACCATGGGGGGTATGAAGTGGCCAGCGATTTGTAATTGATGAGAGCAGTGGCTTCTGCAGAAAGAATATCAATCATCATAAAGGGCAAAATTAACCATAATATTCATCTTTGGAAAACATAACTGGAACCCAGTTTCCAGTCGCAGATGGAGACAGCGCAAAATGAATAGCTGTGGCTGCTAGCGCTGAAGTCTGCAGAGTGAGAGGTTGAAAGAACTGAGAAGTTGCCAGCTGGCACCCCAAGCAATTGGCAGTGAAGAAAAATGGGTGGTAAATTGGATCAAGCACTTCCATTCGTGTGAAACATCATTCTTATCATCCACCATCTCTGAGTGATAAGCATCACCAAACAGGAGTTTCATAATCTGGATTCAGAAATCAGTCTCTGAGTGTAAATTCAACTAGTATCTATGATTAACATTTCGACAAGCTCCATCTGCCAATCACTCTTAAATTGTAATAGTGTTTTGTTATAACTATGCATAGTTTGGGGTTTAGTCAATGTTATATGTCCAATAGAAGAGTACAAACTTGAATAATAACACACTTATAGCTTCTTGTGTTTGCAGATCAATTTTGAGAGATTGACTACTGGGCAATTGAAACACAGGTGGTGTACATACAGAAGCACCTGCTAATATACGCTGACAATTTTGGGCTTCGATGGCAAGTCTCCAAGCTTCATCAACCATCGAGTACCTCTCATTGGAAATGATTCCCAAAGAAATCTTTGTGAACACAAATGCCTATATGAACCATTTCGCTACCTCAAATGTAGCCTTTTGATGTTGGGGAATGTTATGATCTCCACCGGCCTTTGGTTGAGGAACATTCTGGTCTTCAGTTGCCTTGGGAAGCAGGAGTGTCAGGGCAGGTACAAGGTCACCCTTGGGTTATCTGTTGATGGTTGACTTTTGGTGTTTGAGCTGAGGAGGTGCCATGGCACCGGCTGGATTTCGCAAATTTAGCAGTGGAGTGCATCCAATGACAGAGTCAGCATGGTTCTGTTACTTTCACAACAGAGCTCTTGTAGTTCGTAGTGTGTTTTCATGGCGTGGCTGGCCTAGATGTGGGATTACCTACTAGTGATCCAGATTGTTTATTGTGATATCAGGGGAGAAGGGGGATGCTCCGGGGTCATTACTCTCATCTTTGCTGCTTTCACAATCAACATCTTCATTACCCTACATCACAACCATTATAGTGGAGTCATTAGCCATCTACAACACATTACTCGAAGGCAGGGTTGGAAATTGAAACATTTGATCGCCAATCTACATTGGCTGTCTTCTTGAATGCAAGTGCTCTCACAAGGTGTGCTTCTTGATTCTTCTGTGAATAGTGATTTCTCACCTGGCTGGCTATAGGTTCCATTTGAGGAAGTTGGGAAATGTAGAGACAAGTATCCATGGGTAAATATAGTATGATGTTTGATAGAATAATATGGAAATAGTGCATTGAAGTATAATACTCAGTGGAGGTGGATCAAATTAGAGGCAAGCCTGGAAAAGAGTCCAAAAGACATTTCTGCAGTTCATATTTATATTGTGGATGCTAGTGCATTCTCATGCCCTCAATCTCAAATGTAAGCTCTCTCCAATCCAAGTACACTATTGATGCAAGAATATTCCGAGAGTTGAACATGATGCACCTAATGAACTTGAGAAATTGACATGCTTTATGGCAGCAACTAACTCTTGGGGGCCGCCATATGGAGTCAGGTGAAATTCATTCATCAAGATTGCCCCAGCATATGATGCCACCAAAGGTAGTCAGTGTGCCTCAACATTCAACCTATGGTAGGTGGCTGCCTGGTATACAATTCTCGGTGTGTTGAGAATCTGCAGAACCTGGATTGAGGTTGGGGACTTTGGTAAGTGGCAAGAGTTGTAGTTACAAGGGATCAAACTGAGCATGATGTTGCTGATGTTGAATGGATATGAATCTCCAAATGTGGTATTTCACGATATGTTGTGGGCTGGAGCTTCCAGTCACCAATTGAGTCGCTAAGCGCAGACTGCCTTTCGAATTGTCTCTCTTCGAGCTCTCTTGATGTGATGGACATCCATTCACATAATCCATGTCGAGATTCAGTCTTTTGGCAGCCCAAACATACATGTTAGTTAGAATGATATTCAATCTGCATTAGAAGCATTGTATATTTAAGCCTCTTTAAGGAAGTGTGGAATACAGGGTGAGTGGGAGTTGCCAGTCATCCACTGAGTCACCAAGCCGAAACTGACTTTTGAGATTCTGTACCACAAGCTGCATCTTTAGTATGGAGCCTGAATAATTGAAGCGATTTTAGAGATCTTAACAATGTTGATTCGAACATACTTGTGGGTCAATATCCAGTGAACTGTATTTTGGTATCACACAGGGTGGTGTATTGAAGGTAACTGTGCAGTGAATGACTTTCTCGAGAGGATGGGTTCACACAGAGCATGACAGCTGTTGCATGACTGTGTGGGCCTTCAGATGCTGCTGAAGCATAGATTCAGATATTCGCCAGGGCCCAGCGGGATCGGCCACCTGCACCTACAGTTATAGTGTCAGAAAGATGTCACTCTGTGTGTGCTGGCAGACACAGATTCAACAGCATGCAGAAAGGAAGAAAATATGGTTGGAATGAAGCAGAATGAATTGTTCAAGGGAATTGTGAACTGGATATACTATGGCTCAGAGGCACGCCTAGACTGGAATCTGAGGCTAATAATGACTGGTTGGTTGTCAAAATTGGCATTATCAATTGAATATGCATGCGGCGTCAAGTCTAAGACTATCAAACCCAACTGGACTGTGAATAAGAGGGGTGCCTGAAGTGTAATCATCAGTGAGGAAATACTCCACAGCATATTCTGTGGTTAAGACTGACATAAATGCACCGTATCTTGGGATACAACACATAGACTCGATATCGCCTAGATTGTAAATATATCCCAGGATTCTTGGCATTTGTTTTGCTGAATCTGTCAAAATAAGAATCGAAAAGTGATGGTGATTCTCCAGTACAATTGACTGCATTTCTTTTATATTGTTTACTGATTTATTGAACATCCCAAATGTTTTCATGACTTGAGTTTCCAGTGTGCCTGGATGGTAGAAGTCCTATATCATTTTGATTAACCTCAGAGGTTCAGGAGCACCTGAAATATGCAACTGACAAATAATTCAAATCCAGTCAATTCCACACTAACTATTAATAATGAAAATAAGTGGCGCCGGCTGCCTCAAATACTGTTCTCAAATTGACCAATATCTGGCATCATGGAATTTGACTTCATCAATGATTTCCTGGAATGAATTCCAATCCACTCTCCACCATTAAACCGACCCACCTACTTTTCATCACAGATATGATGGCCCAAATGAGGCAATGTTTCAGTTTACCAAATGTGTGTTTACCATTCACTTTATCTCACAATTGTCACTATAATCAACCAACACCAAATAGAACTGAACTCTAAACCACAATACTACTCTAATCCATAGAAGCACCTTATTCTTCGACTATTTTACAGCAGTTGGTGAGATTTTGTTGGTTGCATATTTTCAGAGGTGAACCTTGATTTCACAGTCCTGATGATTATGGTTCATGCTCACCGTCTAACGGAATGACGTGTCCTTGCTCCGTAAGCTGCATAATTTGGTCAGCACGACACACCACAATCCCATATAATATGCACATCAGGATATTGGATTGGATCAGCAGGCCATGTAACAGTTTCATTGGTACAACTCCAGAGAGCTGGTGAAGAGCACTCGCTCGGTTATCATAACCACTTGGTCCTGCGTTCCATAGCCATGTGTGGAACTCTGTTTTGCCCCAGCTGGACAACCTGTGCACATGCCTGGCACTGCTTGTTCAATTCCCAGAACTTCTGAGTTATTACCACATTGTTTGCTGCTGTAATATTAAGTCCAGTCCTGCACACTTTGGGTGTAGTTATGAACAAGGAGGGATTTGGTGAATATGGGAATTTGAGTTGCCTTTCAGTACGCTCATTGTTATTCATTTCTGCATACATGTAGGGAATATCCCAATATTCTGCAAAAAACTTTGTGAGCCACCAATTCAAAGATGGACTTGGCCAGGCAGAGGACAAAATTGCACCACCTTTTGAGGAGTAGGTGCATGAGGCAAGACGTGTTCATTGTTTTCAGGTTTGTGCAGGACCACCTCATCAGATGATTCATCTATGTCAGGTTTAGAATACTCCGCTGGGACATTGACAAGCACTGGCAGAACAGTGTCACATATCAATCCGACAATTTGAGATTCCACCAAACAATCGAGTGACCATTCGTTGAAACATTGCCCTGAATCCTTGTTGCCATTCCCCATGTCTCCGAATACAACAGGGAATGACGCTTGCTGCCATCTATGAACCCTCCATGCTCCAGAACGACTTTCCAAAGTGTATCTTTCCACAAGGGTCTGCAGTTTAGCTTGCTCCTCCTCAGTCCATTCAAGATTGGCCAGGCGAGCAGTGTGTTTCAGTATCTGAAGCAGTGGCTTCCCATTCGCATTTTTGGAGTCCAATGACCTCCTAATTGTGGAGGGCTTGCCAATTTGAATCATCTGGTGCACAACATTGTTTTGACCTTCGTTGTTCTCCATCAGGATGGCATACACCAAACTCCTCACCACAGAATACTGTGCCTCTGCTCCATGATTTTCCATCACCATATAATTCTCTCAATAGTCAGGTGCACCTGAAAACAGCCACATTCTCTGCTCATGCCAAGGAAATGGTGAATGGAATCCTGGTGTTGCTGTGACTTGAAGCATGAATCAAATTCCAAGATTCATGGCGATTGGCCAGCCTGCACTGATGTTCATCTTTTACCGATGAGAGTCATCAAAATTCCTCAAACTCCAAGAACAGTATAAGAGTTGGTAGTTGCTTGATGGTATCGCTCTGGATGTTAAGGTATCATATGAAACAAGATGGACATTCCTGCGGTTGTCACACTCGTCAAGACTGGTGCTATGTTTGTTGTGGGTGTGATTCACATTTTCCACATCCAACAAGATCACCAGGTTGAAATTGAACGCATGTGTCATCTCATTGAAGGCACTCATGAGTGTCTCCGCCACTTCGGGCAATGTACCAACCAAGATTTGTTGAAGGGCTGAAGTGAGCGCTGGATGCCCCACAGCTGGAGTTGTCTGGATCTCTAAATGGCAGTTGTGAACTTAATTCAGTCTCTGCAGTGGATACTATTCTTGTTTTTCACAGATAATCATGGGAAAATCATTCTAAGCCAAATTCACCCATCTGTCAAGGGTATTCACCCACAATGTTGACAGCGGCAACCCCATAACAAACTTCTCAGTCAGCAATTTGCATATCATAGCCGCTCCCAATGAGGCAAACATCTTTCCAAGGCCCATTTCGTCTGCCTCCAGTACTCCAGGCATCTCTGCATTCCAAACCCATCTCCTCACAATGAACCTTATTGCCCAAACCTGGTGCGCTAGAAACTTAGTTCCAGGTAGACCTGGAATTGAGTATGTGTTGCCAGCAACAGGGTCATCTTTCATTTGGCGAATTGGACAGTCATCCAGCAGCCTGCCTGCTTCATCCAGACACTCAGGTTTGAATTGGTTGTTGATTCAATTGGGAACAGTGCTCAATAGTGAACTGGTATTATATGGATCGAGGACCTCCATACTTTCAACCTGCTTGGGACCCTACCTTGCACATTGATCCGGAATCTTTTCGGCCTGAATGATGACTCTCAGTTGCTCCAAGGTAGGCTGTTCTGATGGGCTCATTCTCTGGCACTCCTGACATTCATTGCGATGTTCAGTATTTCACAGTCAAGCATTTGGACCCAATCAGTATGTGCAATATATTCAATTCTATTCACTCGATCAGGATGTACATTAATACTACTATTAATCTGGTTCCATCCACTGTCCTCATCCCACACTGTGTCATTTTCATCGGATCCCTCCGAAGTCTGAGTAGACTGAATAGCATTAGACATATCGAATTGTAACAAAGCTAGTGCATGATACCTCGAGCGGTTCAACAATGTGCTCTGCCTTATCCTTCCCTGTAGCTGACTTCATTTCTACCAAAAATAGTTTCAAATTGTGTCCCAGTTTCAATTTGAACACATTAGAAAGGAAATTGTTGTACCACATCTGACCATATACAGGGTCATTTACCATTTGTCCGGTTGCATACAATCCCACATTCTCTTCATCCGATTCTTCTTGCTGCATGGTGCATTTGCATATCGCAGTCAGACAGTATGGTTCTTTTGGGCCACAATTGTTCTCAATGAAATTTCATCAGCAAAATGTATTTTAGTCACTGAGAGTCTCCAGGAGTGTCTGAGAGGATGTGGAGTGTAAACTTAGAAGCGTCAATTTCAGGAGAGTATCAGACCCTAGGAGGGCATTCCAGCCGGCCTTGGGAGTAACTGGGATCTCTCATGACTAGTACAGGAGTACTATGGGAGTGATTGTGATAAGATTGGGAACTCATCAGAGTGCCGGAGAGAACTTTGGGTGCACCTGGGAGTGTCACCGAACCAACGCGGGAATCCCAAACACAGTCTGGGAGATGCCTGGGTTCTCATGGATATTCATTCGGAGGACTGCAGGCGTTATCTAAGACTCTCTGGGTGTACACTAGCAATCTATTTCCCTCAACAGCGAATATGATGCATGGGTTATTGTTCATTATCACTTCTGAATCATACTAGCTATCATCTTCTTCGACATTGTATTTTTTGCCTTGCTACAAAAAGGAACCAAAGAAAAAGGCGACTGATTCAAACATAAACGCAGGTACACCGAAACAATAACCTGACCAAGTAATCGAATGATATCAATCACACATGGTGTCAATGTCATCCACTACTTCTCCCATCTCATCAGGGCTGAAGAAAGCAGTAACACACAATTCATAAACGGCGCAAAGAAGCTGGAGGCGCTCCATGAATTTGCTGATTATTTGTAGCTGGCGAGTGGATGAAATTGAATTCCAATGTCGTTTGGATCGATTTGTGATATCTAACAAAGGTGTAACGAGATGTTAGTTAGCTGCGAATCATAATGGGCATTTTAAAGGCAATATGATATATTCAGATGAGAAACTAGGAAAACAGGAGCGCAAAATCTAGGCTGAGTAGCGCCGACAGGGATTGAGGAGAGCCCATACCAGTGGAGGGGCGCCGAAAGGGGGGGTAAGAAGTGCAGAATTCCATATAGAAGCGACAATCCAGACAGAGGCACACCGGTGGGAATTGACCAGCTCCCAAGCTGAGGAAGCACGGAAAGGGGGTTAGAGTGTGGAATCAAATAGAGCAGCGCCAATCTAGACAGAGGAGCACCGATGGGGACTGAGGACAGCTGTCCCAGGGGAGGAGCGCCGAATTGGGGGGGGTAAGGAGTACGGAATGCAATGTAGGAGCAACAATCCAGACCGAGGTGCGCCGGTGGGAATTGAGCAGCACGGAACAGGGATATTGCGCGCGGAATGAAATTGAATGTGCCAATCCAGACAGAGGGGATCAACGAGTGCCTATCCCAGCGGTGGAGTGCTGTACAAGAAGCCATTGACTGCAGAATGAAAGAGAAGAGAGTCAATCTAGGCTGAGGAGCACCGATGGGGATTGAGGAGCGCCTATTCTACAGGAGTTGGGCCGAAGGGCGGTATCAAGCGGCCCACAACTGTGTGATTGATGAATGCAGTAGCTTCGGGAGTACAATATCTCACAGGGGATGGGCATAATGTACCTGAATATTCATCTTGAGAAAACATAACTGTGGACTTCTTTCCACTGGCATATTCAGAGAGCGCAGAATGAATAGCTGCGGCTACCAGTGCTAATTTCCGCGGAACGAGAGGTTGGAAATACAGGGATGTCTTAGCTGGCGCCCCAAGCTATTGGCGGTGAAGAAAAATTGATTGTAGATTAGATCAGGCACTTCCATCAAAGTGAACCATGATTTCTTTTCATCGATGACCTTAGAGAGATATGTATCATTTCACACGCGCTCCTTAACTTGGATCCGGAGCTCTCTCTCAGAGCGCAAATCCAACTGGAATCTCCAGACAACAGTTCGACATGCCCCATCTACCAACTGTCCTTGAATGGTACATATCTTCAATTTTAAATATGTATATTTTGGGGCATAAGTCAATATTGTAAATCTGATAGGGAAGCATTAAACAGATTCCAAGACTTACAGCTTCTCGTGTTTGCGGATCGATTTTGAGAGATGGACCACCAGGCAATTGACACACAGACGGTGTACCTGCAGGAGCACCTGCAAATGCTCGCTGACGATCCTGCGCTTCAATCGCACGTTTCCAAGCTTCTTCAACCATCCAGTATTTGTCATCAGATAAGATTGGCCAAGGAGTCTTCGTGAATACAATTGCCTCCATGAATCTTTTCACTACCTCAAATGTAGCCTTTTGGTGTTGGGGATTGTTCTGATAAGCACTGGCCTTGGGTTGTGGAACATACTAGTTTCCACTAGGCTGGAGTAGCGGCAGCGCCTGGGCAGATGTTGCACAGTCAGACTCGGCTAATTTATTGAGGAGGGCTGACCTTTGGCGTTTGAGCGGTGGTGGTGCCGTGGCCCCAGCTGGATTTCGGGAATTTGGAAGCGGAGGGCATGCAATGACAGTATCGGCATGGCTGCGTTGCTTGGGCAGTGGGACCCTTGAAGTTCATAATGACATGTCCTGGCGCACCTGGCCTAGAGGTAGGACCTCCTGTTGGTGATCCAAATCGTCTTCTTCAATATCGGATGATACGGTGAACTGTCCAGTGTCCTCACTTTCGTCCTCACCAATCTCCGGATCGGTATCATCATCCTGATTCAGTATTGTAATCGGGGACATTGGTCATCTGCAATATGATGCACGACTGCAGATAGGGGAAGACAAACATTTGATGGACAATGATGATTGGCTGCTTTCTTGAATGCGAGAGCTCTCTCGAGGTGTGCTTCTTGATTCTTCTGTGAATCGTGATTCCTCACCTGGCTGGGCGTAGATTCCATTTGCTGTAATGAAGACAGAAAGTTGGGGAATGTGGGAGAGAGTGTATAAGTGGTAAATACAAGATTAAGTGCAATTGAATAACAGGAAAAAGATTGCAAGAAGTTGCACATAGTGGAGGATGATGCAATTCGAGGCGCGCCATGAGGGGCTCAAGAGAGATGACTTCATTAGTTCATATGTATATTGAGAATGGCAGTCCAGTGATGCGATTTCCGATATTGTCAGGTGCAATGGAAATGATGGATTCCTCGTCAGGTGCGCCGGATCTGCTGGAATCCTATGCCGAATGTTAGCATCTCCTATCAACAACACTCTGTAACGATGTGATAATTAGAGGTTGGCTGAAGCCAACGCACATAGAATAGGACCAGACGCACCGCACGAAATCTCGCGACATTAACTAACTAACTCTTGGCGCTGGCCTAATGGAGCACTGAGAACCTGAATGAACACATGTGCCCCTGCATATGACTTCTCTAAACATAGTAATTATGCGTGAATGTTCGAGCATTTGAGGTTACCGCATGGCATAGACTTGGTGCAGCTTTGAGCATCCACTCAACTCCGACAGATCTGGGACCTGGAGAGTGATGGCTGAGTTGCCAGGGTTCATACTGAGTGTGTTATGGATCGAGGAGAAATATGAATCTCCGTATGTGGTATATCCCCCTGCAGGACACACGTATTTTCAAGATATTGAATTGTATTAGGATACTGTAGCTAAGTTAGCACTCGATAGGGCAATATCGTAAGCATAAATTCCCTTTCATGCGTGCATCTTTGCTGTATATGCAGAATATCCTTCATACCAATGTTACAGTTAATGGAGGAGGGACGGAATTTTGTACACAAAGGAGAGATACAGGTGTAGAGAAAGAATGGTAAGGTACGATGGACAATTCAGGGGACATCTTATCAATACAAGCACTCGTCGATGCCAAGATTGCTAACCAATGGGACATAAATACCCACTCACATTATGATTTTGCACCTAATATCGAGTAAGTTGCACACTGTTAAATGACAGATTCATTGTGAGTCTCACCACTACGATGTTGACTTGAAATAAATTTTGGGGATGAATGCTATATGCTACAATGGTATGAATGCATAGTAAGATGTCATCTCTCAGCGGGCAAAGGAATGATGATTGAATGCATGCAGTTCCGGGAATTGAGGTGCACTGAAGTTTGAATGGTTATACTTGGATTGAATGGCTGGGATTGCAAGCTCACCTTAGTCTGATAGTTAATGGCACTCTTCGAAGCTGTCTTTTCTTAACTCGAAGCTTTCAATACTGTCTCTTCGAACTCCTCGCATGATGGAAAACGATCAAAATAATCTATTTTCAGATATGAATTATGGCGGCCCACACATAAATTTAGACAGAATCGAGTGAAGCATTCAAAGCATTGAGAACTTTGGCCTCTTTGAGGAAGTGTGGTACGTGGGTGATCGGGAGTTGCCGGCCAGCTTGCAGAGTCGCAAAGTAGAATCTGTCTTTTGAGATTCTCGCTCTCATGCCCCAGCTCTTTTGACGGAGCCCGAACTTGCAGAAGCTATTTTAGGATTTCCAAGGATATGTCCAAACATAATTGAGTTAAGTGTGGTAACTAATTGGCTAGGTCTGGGCATGTGTGGTTTAGTTCGGCAGGGCTACCTTCCTCCAATTGACAGTTGACACAGAGCTGTCCGTTCAAGGCCCTTTAGCAGCGGCCTTCACATGCCGATCAAGCATAGATTCATAGATTAGAAGAGGCGGAGCGGGATGAGCCGCCTGCACCTAAACGTGAAGTATCTTGATAGGTGATGCCCTGGGTGCACAGCGTCCACAGATTCAAAGTCGTAGAAAACATGATGAGAATGAAGATAAATGAAATATAATATGCACTATAAACGGGGATACATGCGCTTCGGTGGCTTATTTGTCACTCTTGAGGCGTGCCTGGGCTGGAATGATACATCCAGAATGAGTCGCAGCATGTCAAAGTTGGCTTCATACAAATCCAATAACATCTTTCTGGACTGGATTGCAGATCTCAGTTGTGCCTGAACTTCCATCATAGGCCAGGAAATAGCTGGAGTCCCATTATAACAGATCCAGCACAGGATATTCGCCAATCATATTTGGCAATAAGACAGTCTAAGCCAGATTGAGTACTTGGGGCAGAATATGAGACACGGCGCGATTATTCCTGGCAAAGCCAAAGCGTTTGCTGGCATCTGATCGAAGTTCAGGTGCACCATGGAGTCCTGCCTACATATCGTTATCATCAATTGATCACTGCATATTTGCCAATCATAGTGGCAATCAAGACAGTCTAAGCGATATTGAGTACTGGTGTCAGAATATGTGACACCGGCTCACATATTTGTGCCAAAGCCGCTGCTTTTGCTGGCCTACGATCAAAGTTCCGGTCTACCGGAGAATCCTGGGCGTATCGTTATGCCAGATCCAGCACAGCATAATTGCCAATCCCATTTGGCAATAGAGACTGTCAATGCCATATTGGGACTTGTGTCAGAATTTGAGACAAGGGCTCGCTTATTCGTGGCATAGCCGCAGCTTTTGCTGGCATTCCATAGAAGTTCAGGCTCACCTCAGCCCAGCATCCTGGAGTGTCGGATACTGAGACACATGTCGGGTGTTCATGGCGAAGCTGTAGCTTTCGCTGGCAGACAGATCCTGAGAATGCTCCGGTCCACCTGAAATTCATTTGAATGCAAGGAACTTTTGCGGCGTTGCCGGCATCAGCGAGCTGATGCCTCGTATCCAGACACAGCTACTTAAAATTGCCAAGACTGACTTCATTGCCAAATGGGATTGGCAAATTTTGAGCACTCGATCTTGCGTAATGAGATTCATGATAGATGCTGACGATTCTCAGGTGTACCTCAAAGTTGTTGAACTATGCTTGTTTCAATCCTTTGTTTTTGAAATGCATACGTGGCCTCAGGTTTCCTGTGCACCTCAAATTCGCAACTGATGTATGATTTGAAGACCCTCACTGCATTATTTTCAACATTCGACTCACGCCATTAAACTTGAGATTGGCTAGCCAGGAACTTTCAATGTAGCTTATGTATTGACTTCATCTAATGTTGGTCATTAATACTAATCAAGAACACCAATGAAATCCCACTGTAGCCATTACTGATTTCACACAACAATTCCAATATCAAACTTTGATTCACTTCAAAATGATAGAGAGACAGGATTTCTTTATGCAGTATAGTGTGCCTTCCAAATGATCTTTTTGACTATTTGTATCAGTTAAGAAGATTATGGTGGTTGAAGTTCTAAAGAGGCGAACCTTGATAATGTGTCCCAACAATCTAAGATGATGGTTCATCAGACTGCAATAAGGTGTCTCCACTCTCTGTCAGGGGCTGTGTATTGTCCTCACCAGACTCCAGAATCCAGGAAATGGTCGTCATCGTGATGTTCGGTCGACTCATTGAGCCATGCAAGACTCTCATATGGGCCACCCCAGAGAGTTGATGGAGATCACGTGTGCGGTTATCATAGCCACCACGACCCGTATTCAGTAACCAGGTGTGTGGTACTCTGTTGTGCCCTAGCCGGACAACTTGTGAAAATGCCTGCCGCTGCTGATTTAATACCCAGAGTTTCTGAGTCATTACTCCATGGTTTGCTGCTGTAAGATTTAGGCCTGTCCCGCCCACATTGGGTGTAGTTAGGAATACAAAGGGATTTTGTGACTCTTGGAATCTGAGCTGAATTTCTGTGCGTTCATTATTGCCCATTTCTGCATACATGTGGAATATGTCCAAATGATCTGCAAAATACTTGATTAGCCACCACTTCAGCTGACGAAATTGGCCAGGAAGAGGACAAAATAGCACCGCCGTTTGTGGAGGTGCACTGGGGAGTGCATTGTCATCTCTCACTTGTTCTGGAAGAAGCGCGTCTCTTGATGTGTCGTCTTGGTCAGGTTCGGGATACTCCGCAGTTGTGTTGAGAAGCATTGGCAGAAATTCCTCTCTGGGCCATCGGAAAATGAGAGAATCCACCCAAGTATTGAGGGGCCATTCATCATGCAATTGTCCACAAACATCATTGTGATCCTCCGTGTCTCCCAACACTAATGAAAAACATGCAAGCCACCATCTATGAACCCTCCATGCTCCGGAAGAACCCCGCGCCATGTCTCTCTCCACCAGGGCCTTGAGTTTTGCTTGCTCTTCCTCAGTCCACTCGAGATCAATCAGGTGTGCATTCTCCATCGGTATCCGAATGAGTGGTTTTCCATTGGCTAGTTTCGGTTCTGACCACATCCTCATCATCCGAGGCTTTGGAATCTATATCATCCGGCGGGCCGCATCCTCTTGAGCTACTTTGTCTTCCGTCCGGATCCCATGCATCGAACTCTTCACAGCGGAATACAATCCCTCTGCACAATCTTTTTCCTTCAATGTATCGTCCGCTGGATCTTCAGGCGCACCTGAAAACAGCCACATCATCCGATAACACCAGTCAGATAGTGAATGGAATTCCGGTGCAGCTGTGACTTGAAGTGTGAATCCAATTCTCGCTTTCATTGCAATTTTGCAGCCCACACTGTTTTTGGTCTTGTACCGATGGGACTTATCAAAAATGCCAAAACTCCATGCACAGTATGCGAGTTGGCCATTGCTTGATGGTTTCGCTCTGGATGTAAAGGTATGATATGGAACAAGGGGGATATTCCATCTGTTTTCCGGCTTGTCAATACTGGTGTTTGGATCCCCGTGGGTATGATTTGCATTTTCCGCGTGCAACGAGTTCATGAGCTTGAAATCAGTTCTGTATGTCATCTCATTGATGACACTTCTGAACATCTCTGCAACTCCAGGCATTGTCACCACCAGGATTGGTTCAAGGGCTGATGTAAGCGCTGGATGCCCCTGCAGTGGTGTTGTCTGGATCTCATTGAGGCGGCGGGGCACTGAATGCTGTCTCCGCGATGGATACCGCTCCCGTTCTTCATTGATGATCCCGGGAAAGTCATTCTGTGCCATATTCACCCACTCGTCAAGGGTATCCCCGCACAAAATTGCAACTGGTAACCCCATTACCACTTTCTCAGTCAGCAGTGTGCATATCATTGCTGCTGACACCGAGGTGAAAGTCTTACCAAGACCCACTTCATCCGCCACCAGCGCTCCTGGCATATAAGCATCACCAACCCACATCCTCACTGTGCACCATGTGGCCGAAACCTGGTGGGCCAAAAACTTCGTTCCGGGCAGGCCTGGAATAGAATACTCCTGGCCTGGGACATGGTCCTCTGTTGATTGGCGAATCGGAAGGGCATTCAGCAGCCTGACTGCCGCACCCAGACTATGGTGTTCAAATTTGTTGTTGATTGTATTGAGAACAGTATTCAATACTGAAATTGAAATATCTGGATCGAGGACCTCCTCACCATCCTCCACTTGCTCTGGAACTTCCCTTGCACTGTTCTCTGTTTTGTTTTCATCCTCAATGATCTCTTTGAGTTGCTCCGATGTAAGCTTGGAAGATGGGATCATACTCCGGCGCACCTGAAATTCATCTCAATGTTAGGTTTTTCACAGTCATGCAACCATTGCAACAAATGTTTGTGGATGGAATATAATCAATTCTATTCTGTCAATCAGAACTTACATTAATACAAGTATCATTCTCTTGCCCACCGTCCTCCTCCCCCTCCTCTCTTCCACCCTCTTCTGAACCTTCCAAAGTCTATGCATAATGATTAGCAGTTGCACACATCAAACCTTAACATGGCTACTGGGGATTACCTTCGCTCGTCTAATTATGTGCTTGGCAATCTCGTTCCCTGTAGCTCGCTTCATTTCTACGAAGAATATTTTCGGAATGTGTCCAAGTTTGAACTAGACAGCATTTGAAAGGCAACAGTTGTACGAAATCTGCCCCAATATGGGGTCATTCATCATTTGCCCGTGTGTATATGATCCCATGAACTCCTCATCCAATTCATCCTACTCCAGGGTGGACTTCAACTTCGAGGTTAGAATGTATGGCTCTTTCGGGCCTCCGTTTTTATTGATGAAATCAATCAGCTCCTCCCAGTGCCTCACATCTGTATATGAGGCTTGGAGTTGTTTGGGGGCTAGCACCATATCCTTGCCATTCGACACCCAGCAAATCACAACGATGAACAATGTATTTGGCAACTCTGGGAGGGTACTTCTCACCTTGTTACCCGCGCGCTCACCCAGATCCGTCACCGGTCGCTTGTTTCCTCGTCATCCCTTTTTCCTCTCCTCCCAAATTTTGCTTGCACATTTGTTCAGAAACATCTCCACCCACTGCCGATGAATCCATTCAGCATTATCGAAATTATCCAACGGCTGCCAGTCCTCGAATGTCAGAACAAAATCTGCAACCGCTGTCTCCCAATGCAGGGGTCGATCATGAAGCTGTTTCAAATGGTTCTGCCCGCGGATAATTGATCGATGCTTCTTGTCTTAAACCCAGCCACCCATACTTTCTTCCACTTGTTGAACGCACTGAAGTTGGCCTGCCCTATCCGTTAGGCAAATTGCTTCAAGGAGAAGTCAGTTTGCCTCAGGCTGATTGGGGGTTTGCCCTCAGCACCACCCAAGTCCGATGAATCGTCACTCTCATCATCTGCATCATACTCGTCATAGGAAATCTCCGGCAATGGGGGCAAGTTCGCAATCCCTGCGACATCTGTTTTCCGCTGTTCCGCTGGTGGCTGGAATCTTTTCTTTGGGAGGCTAATTGGCGGTCTGCCAGGTGTGCCGGAAGGAGGTCCAGATGGAGGAGGAGAGCTGGAAGATGTCGGCAGATGGACTGGATTGTCTCCCAGCGGTCCCGAAGGCACCCTCGGTGCACCTGGAGTTGACAGCCCTTATTCTGGAATCCGCAGAGGGGGGGAACATTTGAGATCCACAATAACCACCTTGGTGGACGTCATATCTTGGACATTGTGGCCCATAAGTTGGAAATCCTTGGCGGGCGCTGGTGGTTTGTTGCGAACTAGGTGTCATGTTGAATGGAGAATGGCGATAAAACTGCGGAGTGCCTGGAAATGGCTGCTGTGCAAGAGGGTAACCATACGCCTGCGGCGGATGACATTGATTGGTGTGTTCACCAAGTTGACTGTCTTTGCCAGGGGCAGTTCGTAAACTATTATCCGATGATTCTGAATTGTTGTCATCGCGTTGTTCCGAGGCAAATAGGCCACACGGTGGTGCCATATTTGCTGTCTTTGGTGGAGATCCTTTCGTCGACATCCTCTGTGATGAAAGATGGTGGTAATCTACTATAGAAGCGAAATGTGATGTAGAATAAATCGGAGTATGGTTGAGTAAATTGCAGGTAGCAGTGACCTTCGGTGGAATGGAGGGCTTGTTATATCCCACTCTGTTGTCACGAACTGTCATGTTTCACTACTCCCTTGATCTGTGAATCCAGCCCGGCTGAGAGAAAGAAACCATAATCACACACATCTCGCTTGCTTTGTTATATGCTTGAATTTGTATACTAGGATTTTGGATAGATGCTCACCTTTGTACGCTTCCATGACTTTAGAGGTCTTTGAAGGGATATAGAAGGGATATGATATGATATCTCCAGGAACCCAACAAGAACTATATCCAGTTTGAAGGTTAGCACGACAAGGAATATTACACCTAAGTTGTGCATGTTCGACCTTTCTACCACATTCAATAGGCGGCCTTTGAATCGAGCAGCAACAGTGATTCTTCCTATTGAGCTCCTTGTCTCAACATTATTTTCTCCTCAGGATCCACACTCCAGTCGAGGATCGTTACTCGAGCAACCATCCTACCAGCCTATCAGTTCTCGATGATCATTGCGCGGGCATACAGCCAGCTAGGAAACTCACCTATTCATTGTAATGAGACAATCTGCCATCATTATCAGCTGCTCGGAGGCTCGAGCGTAGGGTATAACCCACTATGCCACAATGATGTAGCATAAGGCCCATCGTGGTGATTGCAGTGATGAGAAAAGAAACCTTCTAATCTCTGCTAACGATTTTCTGCGGACGATGTGCATGATTATTGTGCACAATACGATATATTCATCCTGGTTTATGAAGAAAACTGATCGTAAGTTGACTATATGATACCCCTCCCCTGCATTTGGCGCAGTGCGATGCGGCTGTGAATGTGATACCCTAACCTGAATTAGCTCGCGTTCAAACCAATACTGAGGGTCTAAATCACCCCCTGAAGCATTATCGAGATTCATCTGAATACATGTTCAGTAACCATTCCTCGCATATGCCCAACACTTGCTGGAAGCACGTTATGTGCCTTCTTTGCAAAAAGAAAATATTCAACGAGAACCGAATTGAGGCTCACTCTCAACAATATCACCCAATATCGATGAATGAAGGGCTTTTACCTGAAGGGATTATACCACCTGCACGCTGGGATCGACCCGAGCCATCATGGTTCAACTCCAGTAGCTGCACCTGAATGACCATTGATGAGCTAGTCAACTAATGATCTACACATAGAAAATGTACCTGGTGTACCACCACCTGAAGATACTCCTGACGAAGAAACGATAGAACCCCAGAAGCCTGATCTGACATGTACCCCTGATCCAACAAAGACAGTGGCTCATAGGCAGGTAGTTGGAGTGGAAAATGCAGGTGGGAAAGCATATGGCAAACCAACTGGATTGTACAATAAGCATCGCAAGTACTCAGAACAATGGAATCCATGGCATACATATCGGTCAGCACACGACTTTCAACAGGATCAATCCTTCAGCCAGCACACGAAAACGCGGATCGATCAACATCTCAGGCATGGACTGGACAACTTCAAATTCGAAGCATTCCAATCTGCGGATGCCCTGCGAAAGCTCCTCTCTGAACTTGATTTTGGGCTCGGCAATGATCATTGGATTGAAGATCATTCACATATCTTCGGAACATTATAATACAAGGATATTTTCAAATGTATTCAGTTCCTTTTTGAACATCTCCCATTGCAGGGGCACCTTGATTTTGAACTGGTGTGGCTCACCTACTCGGAAAACGGCCGAATATCCAGTGTGACGAACACGGGTGATTGGTGGTGGGATACGGAAGATCAGCTTCCTGCCAGAGCGACAATTGTGGCAGTCATTTGTGCATCCGACAAGACTCACTTGACAAATCGTTCGGGGGATCAGCATGCCGGGCTGCTCTATTTCAGAATTGCTAATATTGAAAAGATATCTGCTGGACACCAAAAAGCGCCCCTGGATTCTCGTTGGGCTGGTCCCATGTCCCCTGGAAGGTGCCAAAAATACTAACGAAGCATGGCATTTTGTGGTTGGAACAGTGCTGTCCCAGCTCCAGAATTTTGACATAACTGGTCCCGGCTGGAAATGGAATTGTGCTGATGGATTCCAGACACAATGTTATCCTCTTTTGCGTGCCTGGGTTGGGGATTATCCACAGCAAGTCATGATTGCTCAAGTCTCATATGGCTCATGCCCGATGTGTGAAATTGCTAAAGGTGTGCCCATGGGGCATTCCACTTTTCAACCACTCGATACCTCAAGAGATCAGCATGTTTAATCGCCGGTTTTGGATGAAACTAATATTGATGTTCTGCACACTCTTGGTGTTCATGAACTCCGCAGCCAGTTCTGGCAATACCCGCGCTGTAATGTCGATCGCCTTTGGTAGCCTGATGAATTCCATCAGCTGGTCCTGGGTGTAGTTAAAGGCTTATTGCACTGGCTGGTAAAATACCTGAAAGCTAGAAATGTCAAGGATCAATTGGACAATCGATTGACATCGGTACCACAATATCCAGGCCTCCAGTGATTCTCTAAACCATTCTATTCGGTGCAAAGCAGCTCCTGGCAGGGCAAAGAGATCTGGGGCATGATCAGAACACTGGCATTGAATTGCGCTCCAATTCTTGACTGCTCCAAAGATGACAGGAAAACTGCGGCGGAAACAGCCTCCGATGAAATGGCAATGGGAGCAGTGCAGGCATTATGGGAATTCTCTCTACTTGTTAGCTAACAAAATCACTCTGATCTATCCCTCACAGCACTAGAGGATGCATTGAAGCGATTTTACAAGGAGAAGGGTGCATTTCGAGGACAGAAAATGTCAAAGTCTGGGATGGCCAAAGTAGATGAACAGTTGGCAACGGAATCCCATGAGTTACGAGATCAAAAGATTGACAAACTTCGTGTTGCGATGGAGGTTCAGGTGTATTGGGCTCAACAGGTTACTACCCCAAAAAGATGGCAATTTCAGGTGCGCCTGAATAGTGCCCGACAAGGGGCAACCGAATGGTCCGATGCTTATCGGCAGAGGGCAAAAAAGCCATTGGAGTGCGAAATCCATCAGGTGACACCTGCTAAACGTAAGCTTTTTGATATATCATTCCAACATCATGAGCGACAACTCTTGCAGGAAGTTGGGACTAAGGCAACCGGTTCCAGAAGCACAGTCGCCAAAGAACTTGCCCAAAAGTAGACTTCTACAGAAGAAGAAGTTTACAGGGTGGCACACATGACCTCCGACAAGCGTGTGGAATTTCAGGTCAGTCTATCCAATGCTGAGACTAAAGCCACCACCCAGAGTATCACTGATAAGGACCGCGTTGTGAACCAGCTGGAGAGATAGATTTATGGTATCACATCGAATGAGCAGATGCAGTTCAAGAAGGAATTCCCCAACCGCATGATTGAGTTTGAGGGTTGGTGGAAGGCAATTGGCAATCAGGAGCTCCGGGAAACCATCAAACAGCATGTAATTCATTTCGGATATCCAAACATGCATCATGTGAGCCATATATCAGAGTCAATTTGGCCCATGGCTTCTGGCGACAATTTCACTGCCTATATTTCTGAACGGCGACATATTGGCAATGTGCACGAGGCATATCGATCTACCAACCAAGTCAATGACATTCGACAGATGCTCCAGCACAACGACCAGTGTGCCGGACTGGACAATATGGAGGAGACACTGTGGTATCTCCCCCTTGAAGGCTGGTATGATATTGACTCCGGAAAGATTTTCAACCTACTATCTGCTGCCGATATCCGGCGATATTCTTGCAGAGCCCATCTTTCATGCCGCCAGAATTGTCAGGACGAGCCATTTATCAGACCTGTATCACAACAGGTACATCATTTGAGAGAAACGCATGTCCGCGGATGGTGCAGAAGTATCAAACTAACCTCACTCCGAGATGCAGCAAAAAATTTCGGATTTCCCAACTATGGACAGCTATTCCGTGCACAAATTGATGAGGACTGGGGACACAAATTTGTGGACTGGCGCTCGGATATGATCAGAATATACTCATTGACAGTATATTTATTACACTCCAGAATGGGCTGTCGTACAACCATCAACCGTTTCACTGCCCTCTATCTGTTGAGCGTCTAGGACTTGATAGCAAGGTAGAATATACCAATGCCAACCAAGGGATCATGCCTGAATCTCATAACATCTGGGTTCAATATATAGAAAGTGACCTCGGTAACACTTTCCAAGGCCGAGTTCCTTCTGTTCCTGTACTGTACTTCAGCTGGACTCCACAGAATCAGATCCTCCAATTTCAGGAGCTCCTGCTCGCCGGGAAAACAATAACAACCTTTGCTACGTGGTGCAAGCAGACCCAACAATGGTTATTACGTCCTCAAGGTCAAGACTATGCGGTGGCGATTTCAACAAAGTACAAAGATCTGCATGGTCGGGCTGATTGTGTTGACAGGTTCATCTGGGTTATCAAACAGACTGTTAAGATGCATATTGTACATGTCAGAGCAATTGTTGGACCAGCACATGTGGTGCGAGACAACGCTGCATCAGATAGAATCGATTGTGTATGGCCTGTAAATAATCATGTCGATTTTGATACCTACTGGACTGTATATCAAGTTACAGTGCCTGATTCAAGGTGGGCAGGAGGAAGAGAGTTAATGGAATTGTACTCTGTGATATCAACATTATACTAATCACTCCCGGAGAGTATGGCTCCTGATTCTCATGGTGCACCGGAATACTCTTGGAGATGCAGCCAATACTCCCAATCGCTCCGAAATTTGCACATTCTAATAGTTTGATTTTGTACCATTTAGATGGCAACTATACACTCTTGAGGATATTCTTGTATTGTGATCGACAACTTCCAGAGCATTGAGGAGCACTGGTGAAGTACTCTCGGAGCACCTGAGAGCACATCACCCTGCATTCAGCCTATCTGGGAGCATCTGGCAGCATCTGGCAGCATCTGGCAGCATCTGGAAGGATCAGTGTGGCTGTTCAGAGTTGCTGAGTTGTTCAGTTATGACTTCCAAACCATTTTACATTTTGCTGATGTAATCGTCACTTCCCAGTGCGTCACATTTGTGTACGATCCCAGGGGTTGCTTGCCAGATGTCTGGTCATTGTCATTGTTCGTCACCTGACAAATCACAATCATGAATGTTGAATTATAGCATCCCTGGGAGGTGGCCTCTTGCAGGTTTGCTTGCACACTGTCCCAGATCTGTTGCCGATCACTTGATCTCGTACCTCCTGTTCCTCCTCACCTCCCAAACCTCGTTTGCATGGTTCTGCAAGATCATCGGCATCCACCGTCACCGAATCCACTTAGCATTATCAAAGTTTTCCAATGTCAGTCAGATCTGACAACTCAACAAAACATCTGCAACTGCTGTGCCACTGTGTAGGGGTCAATCTCGAAGCGGTTTGAACCAGTTCTACCCCCAGAAAATGCACCAACACTTCTTCTCGAGAAACCCAGCCACCCATACATTTTTCCCCCTGCAAAATGTACTAATGTTGGGCTGCCCCAGCCTTTCGGTAAATTACATCAATATGAGTTTGGTAAGCTTCAGACTGATTGGGGCTCTGCATTGGGTACCATCCATGTAAGATGAATTGTTGCGTACATTATCCGCATCTTATTTGTCATGTGAAAGCATTTGTAATCGGAGAAAATCAGCAATCCCAGCAACATCTGTTCTGAGCAGTTCTGTGGCCAGCTGGAATTGTTTTGTTGGGAGGTTCAATGGTAGTCTCCCAGGGAAGCCGGAGAGTTGAACAGGAGGAGTCGAGCCAGACGATGTTGGCCGACTGACAGGACTGTTTCCACATGGTGCTGGAAGCACTCGAGATGCATCTGGAGGTGACTGCCCCTTCCCTGTGAATTGCTGTGGAGGGATCATTTGATGATCACCATAATCTCCTTGGGGGAAATCTTATACTTGCCATGGTGGCCTATAACTCGAATATCTTTGGGTCGCATGGGAGCTTGGTTGTGTGCATTGAGTCATATTGGATAGGGCAAAGTGGTAAAACTGGGGAGCGCCTGGACATTGTGGTTGCTGAGGAGGATTACTAGTATACCCCGGTGGTGAATGAAACTGATTCATGGGTTCTCTGAATTGAGAGTTTTTGTTTGGTGGTGTTCCAGGATTGTTATCTGATGATTCCAAATTGTCATTGGGGCGTTGCTGCGAGCCAAACAGGCCACCTGTCGGCGCCATATTGGTTGTGTTTGGTGGAGATCTGTTTGTTGACATTGTATGTGAACACAAGATGGTCGTAAACAAACGATGGTTGTAAACAAATATTGATGTGTAATTTAGAATAACCTGGAGTATAGTTGAGTATATTGAAGGTAGCAGTGACCTCCAGTGGAATTGAAGGCCTCTTAAATACTCTATTTGTCATGAATTGTGGTATTTTACTGCACCTTTGATTCATGAATCCCTGTGCAGAAAATGAAAACATAATCACACAAATCCTGCCTTCCCATGTGATACACTCGCATTTGTTTCATAGGATCTCGGATAGAAGCTCCCCTTTGTTCGGTTCATGACTGTAAAAAGTCCTAGAAGTGGTCTGATATGATATTCTCCAGGAATCCAACACGAACTATGTAGAGTTTTGAGGCGAGCACAACTAGGGCTTTCACATTCAAAGTGTGCATGTACAACCTGCAACTCAATTCAATAGGCGGCCTGTGAGTCAAGCAGCAACAGTAATTGCTTACTATTGAGCTTCTTTCTGTAAAACTTTGTTGTCTCCTCAGGATCCACCCACAGGTCAAGGATCATCATGGAAGAAAACATCCTACTAGCCTATCAGTTCTGCATGATCATTGAGCAGGAATGAAGCTAGCTAAGAAACTTACCAATCCATTCTGTGAAGCCGATGGTATACTTCATTATCTGCTGCTCAAGGCTCGAGCATGGGTATAACTGGCCCAATGCTCAGGTGACGTAGTAAATATCATGGCCGATGCTACGGTGACTTGATTTGACTGCTCCCATACATGTGATTGCGTTTGATGTGATTGTGAAAGTTATTTGCTAACCTGCGTTAGCATGCTTTGAAACAAACATCGGTGAGGCTCAGATCCAACAACAGACAATCCCCCACAGAGCATCATCGAGATTTGTCAGAATGCTGAGCAT
>Ga0307512_10000509_pt1 | contig 57080 bp, 57 predicted proteins | sample 14_EM_MG_FD_200267 | JGI IMG/M metagenome (GOLD analysis project Ga0307512, IMG submission 200267) | Populus trichocarpa ectomycorrhiza microbial communities from riparian zone in the Pacific Northwest, United States - 14_EM | ecosystem: Host-associated > Plants > Roots > Unclassified | place... | reverse complement strand
TTCTGTGTAGATATGAATGTAAGGTGTAAACCGAGGCAACGGATGGGCCAAAGGAGATGATGTCGGACAGCTTGGAAGGTGAACGGCGAACGATGAGGTGTCGTTGAGAGCTATGCAGCAGGATGGATGGCCGATCGATTAGTTACTTGTAGTTAACTTAGTATCTGTCGAGTAGGCTGTTTTTGGACACTTGCCTGCTCCTACAGTACAGATGAAGGTTAGATCGCTCATGCCAACCTTTGGATAGAATGCCACTTTACCTTGTGGAACTCTCTTCTGCTCAATCAGACGTTACGATGAATTGGCTGTCAGTGATTTATGCTCTACTTGTATGTTACCGCCACTCTCGTCCCGAGTTTGGTTGAACCCGGAAGCTCAGCCTTGGTCCTTCCCGTCCGTTGGAGACCCCTGTTGTGTCACCCGAATTCCGCAAGGTGTTCACACAAAATAACCATAAAGCAGGCGGAGTAGATATCCAGCACACGCAAACAGCACCCGTTTCTTCGGTTCCCATTCAACATCATTCCTTACAGTAGGCGTCGCGCCTTCTACACTACCAGCCATGGTAAGCTTCGCCCCGGCCGGTTGCGTCGTGAAGTAACTGACCTCTGAGTGCACTGCCAGCTTGCCCTCATTGCCGGTCTCAGCATGATAATCCTCGCCACCGTCGTTTTCCTCTACTACACAATTTGGACTCTCTTCATGGTCCCCTTCCTATTATTTATCTCCTCCATACTCCCGCTAACACATCATTCCAGCCTTTTGTCGATGAAAACATCGAGCTCCATAACTTCTTTCCCCCAAGAGTGTGGGCGATCCGGATCCCTGTTGCTATTGTCCTTGTTGGCGTCGCAGTTGTTGGTAGCTTCTTGAGCATGGTCATGATCAAGAGTGGTCGGAAGAAGAGGGCCAAGATGGCGGCAATGCAGGCTAAGAAGAAGGCTTAGGAAAAGGGATGCGGATGCGGGGGAGATATAGAACTGGTGCGGGAGTGGGGGTGAATCACGTATTCTGAGGAGCCAAAACAGAAGAGTCCACCCAGCCAGCTAGATGCGCGTAGAAGGAAATAGGGGGATTTGATGTGAATGATTTCCACAATGCCCAATATTATGAGATTGCATATGCGAGAGTCAAGGCACGTATCAACCTTAGAAGCGTATTCTCCTCTAATGTACAGCCCAAACACCCTCCCTATCTCGCTTTCTATTTCCCTGCCGCCTGCTCCATAATAAATTTCTTTAGCCCCCCGAACGCATTAACAGCATCCAATCCCAAACTCCTCACCGCCACCACCGGTATAGAAGCAGTGCCATAGAGTTTATGAAGCTTGTCAACAACTCCGAGCATGAGGTGGTTTTTGAAATACTGTTCCGAGTAGTAAGGTTCAAGACTCAGAACGCTTCCAATATCCTGCCCATGCTGCACAGCATATTCAACCGTTTTGATAAGAGATCTAACGTCACCAATGCCTTGGTTGAGACCTTGACCAGCGAGAGGGTGAATTGAGTGAGCCGCATCACTGCTCTTATGTTAGTGGGAGACGGCAAGGGGAGGTAGACCAGACAAACCCAATAAGGGCTACCCGCTCAGAGATATAAGAGTCTGCATGCCGCATCTTGAGCGGGAAACTGGCCACAGATTTCTCCTGTACACCAATGACTCTTGCAGGGACACATCTTTCGAAGGAACTGGCCTTCTCGCGCCATGCAACTTCTTCTACCAGGCCGGAAGTGAGATGGGAAGTTATATACTCGATGTCAACATGATTTAGGCGGAAGGCGGCATCGACCATCGCTGCAAAGTCTTCCGGCGCGAGGGATTTCAGAACAGCTGCGTTCTGGGAGCTAGTGGACCAGACGAGAGTTGCATAGGGACCTGGTAGCTATGTTTATTAGCATCAAGCTGGGAGATGAATATATACGAAGAGCATACTGGCAGCATAGCAATCGGCCCCGTCGGTAAAAAGCGTTGATACGCCGTCTTTTCTCCAGTTCCGTCACCCTCTAGCTTCAACGTAGCAACAACTCCATGCCGTCCATAGTCCCACCCTCGCGTCTCAATATCTGCAAACGTCCTTACCGGTGAATTCACACCATCAGCTCCAATAAGTAAACGTGCGCCCAAACATTTCCCCGAGGAAACCCGCACTACCGGCCAAGAGCGTAAATCTAGCTCTCCATTGTCCTCGCCAAACGTAATGCTCTCGACCTTCGTCTTATCCATAATCTCAATTCCAGCACCGAGCTGACCAATCCGTGAGAGTAACGAGGAAACAAGGTTGTTGTTTTCACATATGTACGCAATGGTGTTCGCATTATCCTGGAGGTCTGCTGAGAACGAGATCTGCGAGCCCGATACACCATCCCACACCTACAACTCGCTGTCAGTCAATATCACCATCTACTCACCTCCCTAAGACACAAACCTGCATGCCATTATAAGCCTGCACCCTACCCCGCCGAATATGATTCCACACTCCAATATCTGTAAAAAATCCAACCGATCCGGGGGTCAACGAGCTGACACGGTTTGAATAAGTTCCTAGTTCCGGTTTCCAATGCTTCAATGGCTCCAAATCCATACCCTCGACAAGCGCTACTCGAAGACTACTAGTGACGGACGAGGAGCCTTTCGATCGATCAACATGAGTGCCATTGAAAGTGACCCAAGTGTCATACGCAGCGCACTTGCCAGCGATAGACCCGCTGGACCTCCGCCGACAATAACGACATCATAAATATCATGCTCGACGGTGCGACTAATGGCGTAACTTCGATGGTACGGTAGAGGACATCGTGCGCGGGTGGATCGCAGGGCTGCAAGACTTTGTGCGCTCAATCGAAGAGGGGAAATTGGCCGCATTGGAGTGCCGAGGTGGTGAGATCGATGATGCGGACAATTGAAGTCAAGGATTAGGTAGCAACTTATGATCGGCTCACGTGAAACTTCACCAATGAGCACTCGGCAGAGCATCAAATTTTACCAAGAACGAAAATCATTCTGTATCTGAATCCACTCCGCCCATTCATTCATAATGCACTCGCTGGTTTAGAGCAATCATGGGCTATCAAAAAACAATGACCACCTATAACACTCAAGAAAAAAACATGAAAACAAACGAAAGCCAAGTGGGAATCCTGGAGAAAGATAAGACGGGCTCACATGGGATAAAGGCCATTTATTTAGACTTATCCTTGAGTTCCGTTAGTGTCCTCTCTGCCTTGGTTTTCTCTTCCTCAGTCTTCATCTCCTTAACTTTTGCAAGTACTACTTCACGGAAAATGGCCGATCTAGCAGCCCTGGATAGCCTGCGACTTGGGCTAGATTTGTCTGTCGGATCCTTCCCCGCAGCCGTAGAGCCTTGGACGGCCGCTTTCCCCGTGTCAGCCGGGAGATCTGTGTCCTTCTCGTCTTCTTGCATCCTAAGCGCCTCGATGCGGTTGGCAAGTTTAACCATTTCGATACCACGCCTGAGACGAGCCTTTGCAATAAAAGACTTGATCTCGGGCAAGATATCATGATCAGTCGCGGTCTCGCCCTTAAGCCATCTGTGACGCAAAGCCTCCTGCGATAAATCAGTACGGCAGTCCGCCAATAGGGGCGAGGAGACAGGCTGCTTACTTTTGCCGATGGACGGTCATCGGGGTTTGGTTGCAGTAGCTCTCCAATGAAAATCTTAGCATCTTTGCTTACTTCCTTCCAGTACCGCTCATGGAATATAACTCTTCCGTTACTACATTCGTCGATGAGGTCAGGTAGACTCTCACTACGAAATGGTGAATATCCGCAAAGCAAGGTATACGTGATAACACCCAGAGACCACATGTCAACAGCCTTTCCATGACCTTTCTTGAGCATCACCTCCGGTGCCGCATACCCGAACGAACCCGCCATTGTGTTAAGCATTGAATCACCAGAGTCCAACATCTTAGCAATCCCAAAATCGGCAAGAACAAGAGACGAGTCCACGTCAGGAGTGAGGTACAGAAGATTCTCAGGTTTCAAATCTGTTGACACCCTTTAGCGTACTCAAGATCGTTCGGTAATAAGACCTTACCTCTGTGAACGATGTTGTTATCATGCAAGTAACTCACAGCCTCCAGAACCTCTCGTATAATCTTGGAGGCATCCTTTTCGGTGAATTTTCCGTATTCGCAGATGCGGTCAAAAAGCTCTCCACCAGTGGCAAGCTGGGTGACAATGTAGTACTTGTCCTATCAAATTATTAGACCGCTAACATCGACAAAACTCGTGATACTTAAACATACTCTGGACTCGAACCAATCGTGGAACGCGACAATGTGAGGATGGTGAAGTTTCTGCAAGAGCATCAACTCGTCATATACCATCTGTTCGTTGCCCTTGACATTTTTCTTCAGGATGATCTTCACGGCAACCTTGCCAGTAGGACCGTCCGCTTCTCGAACAATACCATATGTCCCAGCACCCTATCTCCTTGGTCAGATGCGATCGTGAATTTAACGCCCGAACGATATGTATACCAAGGTACGGCCCATTTTGTATTGTGCCCTAATAAGCCCATTGTCAGCGTCTCAGCTTTCAGCAAGGTTCTAAGGCTAGAACTCGGATACGCACTTCTTATCATAAGTAGCGGGCTGGCCATGCAGCTTGTTGAAGACTGACGCGACTAATCTCATGGGATTATTATGAAACCACTCAGATATTGACGGCATCATCCGAATTCGATTATGAATGTATTTAAACCCAAAAGATACCAGAGCAAGATGAAGATAGGGAAAAAGAATGGATTATAAGCCAGGTGAGCATTGAGGATAAATGCGCAGTAGATAAAACTAAGAAGGAGGCTTACAGCTCATATTGAATGCGCTTGTCCGAGATAAAATCAGATCTCGTCCTATGTGTCCAAACCGTATGGAGTAGAAAGCCTGGGAGTATGCCAGACACGTTCAATAGGGGCTCTAGTAATCCACAAAAAGACGGAACAGCCACTCTAAAGAATTGATTGGGCTATGTAGCACGAGAGAAGCTGCAAGGCTGAGTTGCAGTAGTGGAGGTAAAGAATGTTGTTGGCGCGAAAGCAAACAACAAATCTCAGATCGACAGAGGCCGCGGGGTCGGTATTTGGTGGTTGGTGGACGGTGGGATTAGCAGTGAGGATAGATGAATGATAAAGAAAAGATCAAGAAGAGTCGACCTCGTTGAATGGAAATCGGAGGTAGCACTCCAGACCAGGGTGAGGTGCGGGGTTAAGCCATTCATTTGGTATGTATGCGCAGGGACTGCAGCTTCTTTACCTCTCCAAGCTGCCTGCACATCTCTCCCCCTCAGCAATCCAACCTCGTGCTATTTTCTCTTCAGCATACATACAGAATAGAGAATGCACTGCTCGGACATCTAAACTGCTCCTATTGCTGGTGGCATAGCCATCTGCGTCCCAGAAGCACGGATACGGACGGGATGCCACATGCGCAGAGCTCCAAGCCTCTCCTCTAACATGTTCCTAGAAAGGGTAGCCGCAGTAGGGCTGCCAACGGCTTCACTCCAAACTTTGTGTAACATACTCTGGGTCTCTCTCACCTACGCTTTTCAACGGGTACACTAGGCATTCCGCCATACTCTACTCGTATAATGGATGTTCTGTCGATACGGAGGTTAGAAGGTCTCCTCTTCAGTCCTCTTACCTCTCCCACGAAAGAATCTGGGATTTACAAGACTAGCATCTACATAAAGACCAATTTTTACACGGCATCTAATAGGCATCATCTAAAGATAGATACGGGGCACGTTATGCTGTTTCGCAGTTGATAGACGCACTTGAATACTCATGCAACATGCAACTGTGCAAACATTTAAGCCCTCTTATCTACATCAGGCTTAAATCTTAAGACATCCAATGGTCCCCGTGTACAAATTGGAAGCCGGGAACAATCCGAAAAACGGGGAGCGGAGGATGTGCCAAAAGCCGCACCCAAATCCTGCAATGGACTGCACTGTCAGGAAGCGATGGACACGGAATCAGTAAGTACTTAAATATCAATCTCAAGCCTAGGCTAATTACTGTGTAAGTAGTTTTCATAAAGTTGAACAGAGCTAAGATTTTAATGAGTCTCTCCGAAATCTTCAGATCCCTCCAATTTTCTCAGCTGAGCCGTGGAGTTGAGATCCATTATCCAAATCAGCTGTTGGACATGTCTACAGACAAGTACAGATTGTACTTCCAAAAGCCATGGATGGGAAGCTTCCCGTAAAACACCAATACACAGGTCCACGCTATAGGTACTCTCTTTTCCCCCGGAGACGGGATAGGAACTTGGAGGGCGAACCGAAGAGCATGTTTCCCCCGATAACATGTGGGATTCTCGCTAAAATCGACTCAACTCGGTCCGGAGGATTGTTGAGTTAATTGGGCGGGAAATTGTGGATCCGGGGGTTCTTTTAGAGATTGAGCACTGTCAGAGCTGTTTCTAAAGAAGTGCCCAGCGTTGGCGTCTGTATTATGCTGCCGCCACATGATGTACAGAGCCCGGAAATTGTTGATTCAGCGTTAGTGTGGCTCGACACGATCCTTTACGGGACCCGTTGATTTCCAGGCGATTCAAGACCAGAATCGGAAGTATTGGGTTTGCGGTCGATGTGGAGTTGGATGGGGTTTCCTGCGCAGAGATTACGGCCGCCTATATCGAGGCCTTTCATTATAGCATGCGGGAGAGCTTTAAGATTAATGCAGCGGTGAGAAAACATATGAAGCTGCGCTGGAGAAGGTAGTGTCGCCGGTCACGGAGGTGATAGGGGCACGAACTGGTGGGGTTAGATACAGCAGTGTACTTACTAAAGTAAGTACAAAAGTACCTTCATAAGGAGAGGGTCATATGGCAAGGTATTTGGCCATATCAAGCTAACACTAGCCCTGAGGGCATACTTCACTAACGATTGACGGAGGAGAGGCAGCGTCCATAACGCTCAGTTAGAGGACCGAGCTAGTGATGGACGAGCAAACCGAAGGACTGCATGCGATGGCAAGGCTGTTTACATTGTGAAAACGTAAATGCTACTGCTGTGAAAAAACGAGACTCACTTCCTGTTTACAAACGGTTCGAAAATGAGATCAGTCACCCAAAGGTCTAGCTATCGTTTGAAATCTGTCCATCGTAGTCCATAGTTTATTCGTAGGCAAGCTTCAACCATTGATATAATTGATTCTGAATATGAGAGTCTAAATTAACAGCCAAGTGAGCCTCGCTTTTTCACAACAGTACTGACATATCGGTGTTGCCGGTCTTTGCTTCGTTCAACCTTGTGTAACAATTAGCGTACTTAAGTACTTTGTAGAATACTTCATGCTACTGCTTGTCCGACAGGCTGCTTCAACTTGTTAATACGTCTTCTGAAGCGAGATACTAAGACTTAAGTATATACCTCTCGTGCTACCACCAACGTATCCTCTACCTGCGCTCGACGTTGCCATACAGAACATCAGATCGCTGTTGAAACAAACCCCTCTCTCCACTTGTAGCTCCACTTGTAGCTCCACTTAAAGCGATTTCGACAAGCGCAGGAAGCTGCCTCCTACCGCTCAAGACACAGTACAGCCCACCAACCAAAAGATATACGGTTAAATTTGACGCTATGTTCGCGAAACGGTTGCAGAAGGAGTTGGTGAAGGTACTTACGCTTTCGTTCGCCCACCCGTCTAGATTCTCAAGCAAATTTGAGTACTAAAAAATATGGTTTACTCATTCAGATTCACCAAGGAGGTCTTGCCCCAGGTGAATTAAGATTATCTTTCGCCTGATCGACTCTCTCTCTAAATCACAACATAGGAATCAACCTTGTAAAGGCCGACGACCTTCAACGCTGGCAGATGGACATCCGAGTCCTCGACGACAACCCTCTGTATAGAGGGAAGACATATCGTCTTAGCTTTCGCTTCTCCAACAACTATCCGATAGAAGTACAGCCTACTCCGACTTGTCAGCCGGTTTCCTTTTCTAGCTAACATGGTTGGCTGCAGGCGCCGGAAGTAATGTTTATCACGGCTCCAGACCGTGAGATCCCGATGCATCCCCATATCTACAGCAACGGGGTTATATGCCTCGACCTGCTTTCCTCTGGAAACGGATGGTCGCCCGTTCAGAGCGTCGAGAGTGTCTGCATGTCTATCCAAAGCATGTTGACAGGAAACACGAAAAACGAACGGCCAGAAGGCGATGACCAATTTGTCCTTAGGGCGGGCAGATCTGTTCGAGATATACAGTTTGTTTACGACGATAACACGGTCTAGAGGGCGCAATTTTGCAGACCCATGAGAACGTTAGTCTCTATGTCGGGGCAAGCAGCTTCGTATAGGGTCCACAGTTAGGGAAGCTACATTCACAGCTATCTATCGCATAGTAAAAAAAAAATAGGCTTCTTTTCCGTATTCTTGGTCGAAGCCTCTAAAGTATTGTGTTGTTGATTAGCAGCATGGGAGTAATGGGAGTTTATAACTGCTTGCTGTTACGGCTTACCATAGAGAGGGAACCATTCTGTACTTACGTATATTCTAACGTGCGCCTCTGAAGAACTCGAATGAAGCGATTTTTCTCTATAAAACTCACATTAGGTACTTCAGTTATACGTTCCTCATCTCAGATTTGTAGATTTGCAGTGAATCAGTAGAGTACATAGTGGGGTCTTAACCTCGTGGTTCTTGGTGTGCAGGGGTATTAAACAAAGTTGCTACATTAACCTAGTGCTCCAGCCCAACAGAGTGCTCACCTCCAACGTCACCAAACTATCTAGTCGCCTCCCAACCCAATAACGAAACATAAACCATGGCTCCCCCGCCAGGAATCGATACTACTCGCATCAAGGATACAGCCCTCAAAGATCTCCTCGACCTCCTCGAAGGCGTACGTCGAGAATTGCCAACCTTCAGCTACTACTTGTAGCTATCGAGGTCAGACTGACTAGAATACAGGTGCGAGGAAAGAAAGTCCTATTTCTCGATAGGACGTTGAGCGGGCCCATCGGCCTTTTCGCCAAATTCTCTGTACTGCAGGTGAGAGTTTGCGAGCTGTCTGGGTATCATAACTGAGCTGATAATAGTGGGAGTACAGGACTACGGGGTTGACAAGATCTTCTGGCTTGATGAACCAGTCACGGAACTCCCCCAGAAAAATATCGTCTACCTTGCGCGCTGTACCATAAAGAATGCTTATACAATAGCTAGTAAGCCCACCCCCTATACCGCTGCGTCTTCACCTATTGGGACAATAGTAAGCAGCATTGAACATACGCCTACTTGATGCCGCCAGTCATTCTCCCTATATTTAACTATAGCTTAGATTCAATGTTCTCGCCCGTCAATTGACGCCATTATTGGCAGGAATATTAGTCAGAAGCTAACACTTCTCTTGCTTCAGATCAGATCAAGAATAATGCGAAGATTCCGGGACAAGAGTTTGAATACTCCGTCTTCTTGACGCCACGGCGTACATTGGTTTGTGAGAAGATCTTTGAAGATGAAGGGATTCTGGGCGAGATTGCTATCCGCGAGTTTCCGCTTTACTTTCTGCCATTAGAACCTGACCTACTTTCATTGGAACTCGAGAGCTCTTTCGAAGAGCTCTACTTGGTACGTGGTTTGGGCCTACACTCTGGAGCTCTGTATCGCTATCTTACCATTTGTACACCCAAAGCGTAAAGACCACACCTCCATTTTCTATTCGGCTCGCGCACTCATGAGTATTCAACGTCGACATGGCTTATTTCCACGAATCATCGGCAAGGGGGACCGCGCACGAAAGCTGGCAGACCAGTTAATTCGGATGCGGACTGAGGAAGACGCCGCGGATGGCAGCAGCCCCTTTGCACTGACGCCTAGTAGCGTCCTTGGCGAGTTGATTATTATCGACAGAGATGTTGATTTTGTCACACCGTTAATGACACAACTAACCTACGAGGGTCTGATCGACGAGACAATTGGAATTCATAACTGTGAGTTTGTGTTGAGTTTATATTGCTGCACCAGCTGATATGTCCAGGCAAAATTGAGCTGGATGCAGCCCTCGTGGGTCCTCCTCAGCAGCAGCAGCAGTCCGGAAATGTTGATTCATCTTCGTCTTCATCCAAATCACCGGTACCGATAGCACAACAGAAGAAAAGACCTGTTCTCCTTTCATCTGAAGATAAATTATTCGACAACCTCCGAGACACGAACTTTGCAATTGTCGGGAATCTCTTGAACAAAGTTGCTAGGCGGTTGAATGACGACTACGAGGGAAGACATCAGGCAAAAACAGTATCAGAGATTCGGCAGTTTGTCAGCAAGCTCGGTGGTCTCCAGCAAGAGCATCAGAGCCTAAGATTACACACTGGTTTAGCGGAGGAGATAATGAAACATACACGGTCAGAAATGTTCAACAAAGCGTTAGAGGTCCAGCAAAATCTCGTTGCAGGTGTTGACCCATCCAGTCAGCATGATGCAATTGAAGAATTGATTGCCCGTGCTGCTCCCCTTGAGTCAGTCCTCCGGCTTCTGTGTGTAGAGTCATTTATGAGCTCTGGTCTCAAGCCAAAGGACTTTGAAAGCTTTAAGCGAGAGATTCTGCAAGCCTATGGTTATCAACACGTGCTCACCCTTGATGCTTTGGAAAGGTTAGGATTCTTTCAGTCCCGTACTGCGGTGACGGCCTCTGGCCCTACCAGAACATCATACGCCAACTTACGCAAACCCCTACGCTTGATTGTTGATGAGGTTAACGAGCACGATCCTGACGATATCTCTTATGTATATTCTGGATACGCGCCATTGAGTGTACGCCTCGTTCAATGCGTAGTACAGAAACCACTTATGACAGCAACAGCTAAAGGGCGCAGAGGCGAGGATGGGACGAACGCGGGTATCAACGCTGGAGCGGTAGGATGGAGGGGTTTCGAGGATATTTTGAAGAACGTTAAAGGCAAGACGTTTGACGAAGTGCAAAGAGGAGAGGAGAAGGCGGTTAGAGCAAGAAACATCCTTAATGGTCAGAATGACAGGAAAGTTACTGTGGTATTCTTTTTGGGAGGCTGCACATTCACAGAGATTTCGGCATTGAGGTTTATTGGTAGAAGAGAAGAAGGTAAGTGTTTTGGTAGTCCGACAGAAAAATGCTAACGAACTCAACAGCGAGACGGCAATTTGTCATTGGGACAACGTCTATAATTAATGGTAACAATATCATAAAGGCAGCGTCGGCATAATTTTTTTAATTTTTTTGTTGTAGATATACCACATTATTGGAGTTATGAGAATACGTAGACTCCCGAGAAACCTAGCCTTACACATGTTGCGAAGGTAGAGGCTGCGAGTGCGATGTTGTGATGGACTCTTTCCGTCCACAAGGTATTGTCACAAGATTTTCAGATACAATACTCGGTAACTTCAAGTAAAGCTCGCTCTAGTAATCCGAAGTTTGCAGTTGCTGTGCAGTAATATATCGACAATGACTCTGAATCGCCTTATAATGATCAGTTTTGCCAAGTCGCGGCTTAAAAAATAGTTATGGTTCAACGCGTCTTCCCAACCTGAACTACACAAACAATTCTGCAATGGCGCGAGAACGCTCCCCCACATCTGGAGATGACAGTTATGATGCTCAAGAACACCAGGTAAAGCTTATGGTCTACCCCCCACTGGCCCGTCTAATGAAGTTAGGGATGCTACATATTCACCTCTACCGGGACCGACATACCACGCCCAAACAAGCGCCGGCGAACCTCGAAAGGCAAGGGAAAGGAGCTTCCGAAGGCCCCAGAAGAGCAACAATGCCTTTTCCCGACCCTTTTGAACGGTAAAGAGAAAGAAGAAGTTGCTAAGCTACGGTGGGATACATACCACTGTCTGTGGGCAGACCAAGAGAGGCGAACGAAATTCATTCTTGACTCCTTCAATCAGAAGACGCTGGATGATGTGTCCGAGTTTGTAACGAGCGCACAACCGGAGAAATGTGATGGCAAGATTCCGACAGCGCTTGTTCTTACCGGCCCGAATATTGCCTCCCACGCACCGTTATTTGTGCAGTTCCGGTCGAGGATACGGGATCTGGATAGATCTGGGCCAGTGGTGGTGTTGACTTCAAAAGACGCACTGAATCTGAAGGGGACATTGAAGAAGCTTATCAAAGACGCGACGGAACAGTATGAGGGAATGAGCAACGAGAACAAAGAATTGATTTTGGGAGAAAAGGGTGCGAAGCTCCTTAACTATGACCTGCAGATTCTACAGAACTGGTGTGGGCTACACCCGGGACGAAAGGTCGTGATTGCGATACAGGATACCGAGGCCTTTGATAGTACAATTCTGGCGGACTTGATTTCACTCTTCAGCGCATATTTGGATCGGATACCATTCGTATTGCTGTTAGGAATTGCTACGTCACTTGATATCTTTCATGAGAAGCTTCCCAAGGCCACAATCCGGATGATGCAGGGAGACAAGTTTGATGTTGAGCGCGCAGAGGAGTGTTTGGCTCAGGTCTTCAACGATGCCGTACTGGGGGACAAGTCAATCCTTCGACTCGGCTCGTCGGTGTGTGATCTCTTAATGGAGAGGCAAAGAAACCATACACAGAGCATACAGACATTTATGTCGGCACTCAAATATGCGTATATGTCACACTTTTACGCAAATCCCCTCAGCATCATCCTGGGGTTCTTAGACAATGCCGATGGTTTGTCAGAGGTATTATCAGATGAACATATCGAAGCTATTCGAACCCTCCCATCTTTCCGAAGGTATAGAGCATCTTCATATGCCCGTGTTCTAGCTAATACTCGTTCTAGGTATATAGAATCCAAGCTTGAAGACCGACACAGCAAAGAAGTCCGCGCCCTTGTCAACGATAACTCGTGCCTCCGGTCGTTTGTTGTTACCTCCGCCGCCAAATGCCATTCCTACGCCATCCAACTAGGGAACGCCGTCGAAATCCTCGAGTTCTCTCGCACCTGTATATCATCTTCCACCTCACGCACGCCACGCTATGAACTCCTCCCCCGGGTTCTCACCGGAGAACTCCATGCCGAAAGCCCCATGATCCGCGACCTACTTCTTTCTATCAAAAAGATGAACTCTACCTCTCTTCTCCACCTAATTTCCGCCATTTCCACAACAATTATGGCACCAAAGCTTGATGCCATCAAGTCAGAAGTTGAAGTACTAGTTTCCAAAACCTCAGTTCTTACTAGTGAATTTGATGTTGCCTCTTCCTCGCTGCGCTCCACTGCTGTATCAAAGAAGATCCAGCTGAACGCACACAAGTCCGGGTTGACAAAGAATGACGCCCTGTACTCACAGTTGGTGCAGAGGGTTCATGATATATTTCTGGAGTATTTTGCCACCACTTTAGAGGGTGTCGAACATGTGTTTCTACACGAGGTCTTCTTTTACGATCTCGTTTCTCCGCATAAAGACGTATTTGCGCCTCGAGCCAGAGCCACAGTGGAAAGAGCGTTAAGCAGACCGGTGGACTACCTCGGCTGCGAGTGCTGTGAACTTACGCAGGAAGAGAAGGAGGCGGGAGAAGATGGAACAATGAAGGGAAGCCATCCGCCCACAAGTATAGTGTATCAACTGTACTTGGAGGGAGGAGCGCTAATCAATGGATTTGATCTTTGGAGTGCTTTCAAGAGCGTTATCAACGGGGAAGATGCGGATGATGATGGTCATGAGGCCGGAAAGAAGGTCGATGAGGCGACCGCTCAGGCATTGTTCTATCGAAGTGTGGCGGAAATGAAGTTTTTGGGTTTTGTAAAGCAGACTAGAAAGAGGGTGGATCACCTCCAAAAATTGGCATGGAAGGGGCTGTAATAGTAGAGTAGAGGGGTTTTGGAAATGGGGGATTTTGTCTTATACTTGATTGTATTTTAGTAATTTTTAGAAAAGTAGAGTACAGTACCAAGATGTAGCTAACACGACACGGAGCTCAGTTCTTCAAAAAGAAAGATATTCCCTGAATTCTTTGCATTGATACTTAAGTAAAATTAAGGTTGGTGCTTCTAAAACGACATTTGGAGCATCATCTGTCGGGCTCGTTGATATGCGTTCCTTCACTTTTGTCCTGCTACTTTGTATAACCGTACAATGTGGTGGAATAAAACATGAGATGTCACTCACTCAAGGACAATGAGCTAGCATTTGAGTACCTCTGCACCAGCTTAACCGCTTCTTTTTAATTTCCAGCCTCTCAAAGTTCTCAGAATAGCCAACTAGATTTTCACACTCTGTTTACATTCTTAAACTCATCACTCGTAGTACAAAGCACCAAGACCGAGACAGATCCAAATATAGCCAAAAGATATCCTTAATCCAATCATAAAGGAAACGAAAACACCGAGAGCTCGCCGCAGCCCAATATGCTCATAAATCTCATCTCATCCTTCCCTTTTGACTCACCCCCCTCCCCCTCCTCAATTATAGTTTACCAACTGTGTCAGCCTCTTCTCCAGTATCTCCCTTCCATGCGAATTCCTCCAAACCTCATGAGGTGCACCATTGACCACATCCCATGCCACCAAATTATCGGTAAGTTTACTCAATTCTCTCTGCCCGTCACTCCACTCCTTATCCCTCTTCACCTCCTGCCCACTACTGACCACCACCACAGGCGTATCCCTTGGCAAGATCCCCCTTGCGGCAATAATTTCATTATTTGTAAACGTCGTGGCAACGAGATTTTCCTGGAGCTTGTATTTGATCTGACCTCCGTTCTGATATGCGTCGCGTCCATAGACCCGGTCGTTGCGGTTGTGCTGGAGGATGATGGCTGAGACAAGACGGTCGATGCCGAGCGGGTAGATGACGCCGCGGATCCAAAGTAGGAAGCCGCGGCTGGGGGAGGCAGCACGGTGGAGTAGTGATTCAGGGAGTGTGTCGATAAGAAGGAGACCTTTGATATCGGCACTATGTCGGGATGCAAAGATGCGCGAATAGATTCCACCAATACCGTGGGAAACGAGGACCCAGAATCCTTCCTCGCCTGCTTTCCTTAGTGCTTCTGAGAGAGCATCTGCTGCCATGCCGGCAGAGAGCGGGGAGGGCGCATTCTCGCTCCACGCCATCCCTGGACGATCCCAATAGCAATAACGCTGGATTATATTGTTGCTATATGCTTCATCTACCCAGTTCGCGATGCGTCCTTCAACGGGATCTTCTCCACCTTCTACAAAGACGGTGATGACTTTATGACCATGTGAGTTGGTCTTATTGCCGATGCAGTTGACATGAACTTGGTACTTGTTGCTATCCACAAAATATAGCTTGCCCGGCGGTGCGAGCGTTGTATCTCGTGCATAAATGGAGAGGTTGATCGTAAAGAGAACCGTAACAGCGAGGAATATGATCAGGAGGATTGTTCCGGCAAAAACTGAACACCACTCACGGAAGGAGTGGCGTGTTTCCACACGCCCGGTGAGACGCTCTTCTTCTTCTCGCTTGCCATATTCAACGACAGAGTCACATATTATCTAGGTCAGTTAGCCGATTTAGATCATGAGACAAGAGCATTTTGACATACCGCCCACACAGTAATGAGCAAAGCCCATACCACGGAAACGATACCCACCCAATTCTCATCATGGCGGATTGGGTAAGCTACAAGTATGATAACAGTATCCACAAGCAGGAAGAAGGAGACCGTAGCAAGCACAACCCGCTCAGTCTTTGACGGTGTCGCATAGAATAAGAGTAAGACAAGCAGAATTCCTGTTGCCAGAGTCGAGTACCTGTATCACAAATTTAGTATGTACTTCCTTCCATCCAATTCCACCAATTGTGATCTTAGACTTACGCAAACCCGAACCATCCGCCGCCCCTTGTGTAGAATCCTGGAGGGCTAACAAAAGTCGCTACCAAGAGAATCATCCACCATAAAACTGTTATGATGAACAGGAATATCGAAACCCATCGGAGGGAGCGGACCGAGAGTAGGTTGTAAGGAGAAACCGCTGGATCATCTGGATCCAGGTGGTGCTGAGTCTCTCGGGGAAGGAGAGGGGTACGTTCGTCGGATTCTCGTCTCTCACTAGGGTGGGACTCGGGGCTAGACTCGGGGCGGGAAGCAGAGGTATCATGATGTTGATCGTCGCCATTAGATGGATTGGAACCCCAGAATCTACCCATAGCTGAGCGGGGACAGGCAGCCGAAATATACGATGGGTAACTGTTGCAGTGTTGTTGGGGATGAGGATGAAGGAAGGAAAAGAGGTACTCTAATGGGCATGATGGACGTTATTCGACGTAGAGCAATGACCACTCATGACATCATTTCAGCGAGCAAGGATCTTGGTTTGTGGTACAAACCCGGTGCCGATCAATCGTTCAAACTTTCGCTTATCATCGGTGCCATCATTTGCTCCTTGATTACAATACAAACCGACAAATTGTCGACATTTATATTCTGATCTCCTCTTATTGCTTGATTTACTTATAAAGCACCGTGACCCAGCCACTCGGTACGAGTAAAATGCTTTCCATTACATGGCAGCACCAGAGATGAAGAACCATTTATCCACAGAGGGATCAATGGGCGCGGGATGCAAATTCTCGCCGGCGGGGATGGGGGGGAGCTGGGAAGCGTCGATCCGAGAAGGAGAGTGACCAACAGTGAGATTAGTGCTACAGATGTCAAGTTAGCTCTAGTGTGGGAACTACGCTTAGAAGGACCTTACGTGGAGATGGTGTTGGGATCGGTCTTTCCAGTGATCAATTTTTCCCAGGCTTCGGCGCACTCGCGGATAACATCAATGGCATACCTTCAGAGTGAATTTTGTGAGTCTCAGGTTCGATACAATGGAAGTGGTAGATGTACTTCTTATTTTTGCACTCGCCGGAGAATGCGAACTGATTCTCGGGCTTTCCATCGGGAATCTTATAAATGCGGAACCACTCGTTGGTGGCGCGGAGAAGGCCAGGAAGGTGACGTTCGACATCCTCAATGTCTAGCATTAAGTTAAGTTAGCTCTGTGGATCTGCCAAAGAGGTGCACGGGTTGAAAAACCGTTGAGCTTAGGAGCCAGAGGGTCCTTCTCGTCAATGACAATGACCTTCCAGTCGGTCTCCTCCTCGTCTAGAAGGGCCATGATCCCCAACACCTTCACCCTTTTGACTTGACCGGGATAGGACACCAACTCGCCGATCTCGCAGACATCGAGAGGGTCGTTGTCACCCTTAGCCTTGGTCTCAGGGTGGATGGTGTTGGGGTCCTCCCAAGTCTTCACAACGAATTAGTATAATTAGAATAAACGGATGGAAGCGAGGAACGCTGGGTATCGTACCTGTGGGAAAGCACCGTAGTTCCACAAGTAGCCCTTGTGGGGGAAGCAGTTGCGGACAAACCGAAGCTTGCCCTTCTTGACGTCTTGCTTGATGGGGTTGAGAAGTTCCTCTTTACAGATCTAGATTTAAAGAAATTTAATCAGAACCTTGCCCAATCCGATTGAGTTCAGATCTCACCAACCTCAAGCTTGCCATTGGTCCAGCGGGGGATCTCAACAATCATGTTGAATAGAGTCTTCTGCTCACTTCAGAAGCTGTTAGTTTCCCATTACCTCACCAGAATTAGGGTAACGTACTTGGCGTAAAGTGGAATATCGTGGAATGGAGACACTGGCACACCGTCCTTCTCGATGAAGATACGGTGCTCTAAATACACCGCTTAGCACTCGTACGCGCTCATGGGATGGATGGAAATCGCTCACCCAAGGTGTTGGGCTGGCCAATCTTCCGGGTAGTGTAGGTAGACATTCTGGGCGATTCAGTTGACAAGTGCCGGGCAATCTGGTAGAATTAAGTTAACAAATTTTCGCACAACCAGCTAGACAGAGAAACTCGACTCACAAGGGCACTACGTGCGGATGGAAGTGGTTGAGGAGACAGCACCGTTGGCAATCTGAAGGGAGAAGAGCAGGTTGGTCGAAAAAGGCGGGGTGTTGAGAACATATGTTGTGAAGAGAGGGGACTTTTCGGATGGCTTGGGTTGGCTTGGCACTCGGTTGGGTATTGCGTTCCCGTCTTTCTCTTCTGACCTCCGACTTCAGTCTCTTGCAGCAGAAAGCAAAGTCTTGATATCTCGATTCAAAGTAGGCTACCGCGAAATAAATACAGAACCGGTGCGATATGCATAATCAAACCACACCGAGAAAAGCTTTTCGAGACTTGTCTAGACCTAATTCTCACTTATCCTTCCTCACTCTAGTCAGTGCTTAGCCGCTGTTAAGTCTACCCCTCTAGGTATCCCTATGGAGTGAAGCAATACTGCTTGGATCTCTATAACCTCGAGGAATTGCCTACGTGTACTGTACTCTACATAATACCGAGTACTCTACATAATACAGAGTGCTCTGGGTTCGGAGAAGCGGAGTGGCGGGGTAAGGGAGCTAATAGCCACGAGTGATCCAGGGAGCATCGCCTACGGTTATCCGGGGTTAAGCATGGATGGAGCCGTTGGAGCTGCGAGTGTCAACCCGTATTTAACCCCAGCAGCTATCTCACCTGCCCTTAGATGGTGAACACTTGTCAACCCCCTTCTGGATAACAATTGTGCATCTGCTCCGTAAGCTCCTGTCTAGTCGGTCTTCCCATTTGTTATCGTCTATAAGGGCTGATCAGTCCCAACTCCTATGCCATGTTCTCCCACAGAGCTGCGTCTTGTTCGCTGCTCCCAGCAATATCTCGCTCTCAAACATTCTACCGTATATTGCCGAAATCTCGTCCCAGAATGGCTCCCACTTATCCAAATTACGCCGCCACTCGCCCCCTCCATGCTACTTCGCACCGAATGAGCACCACCATCCCAGCTGCCTCAAAGGTTGATTACCCTGTTACTCACGACAAGATCGCTTCCCCAGTGAACACTCGCAACTTCATCGATAACCAGTATGTTGAATCTCAAGCTACCGAATGGATTGATCTTCATGATCCGGCTACGAACAATCTCGTCACTCGGGTCCCCAAATCCACGCCGGCGGAGCTGAAAGCGGCTGTTGATTCGGCGGCAAAAGCATTCCCAGCATGGAAGCGGACGAGTCTTCTCACTCGCCAGCAAATCATGTTCAAGTTTGTTAGCTTAATCAGAGAGAATTGGGACAGGTTGGCAGCGAGCATCACTTTGGAACAGGGCAAAACGTTTGCCGATGCGAAGGGAGATGTACTTCGAGGGCTACAGGTCGCAGAGGTTTGTTACACAAGCGAATGTCGTAGATTTATAGTAGCTAATGGCACTATTAGACTACATGCGGAATCACCACTCAAATGATGGGCGAGGTTCTAGAAGTTGCCAAAGATATGGAGACTAGGAGTTATCGGGAGCCATTGGGTATTGTGGCAGCAATATGCCCGTTCAGTACGTTCTGCAGACAGCTTATGTATTCCATTTGAACACTTTGCTGATAGTGGTACGCAGACTTTCCCGCCATGTAAGTTAGCTTTCTCGGACCGCAAACCTAAAAAAAGGTGCTCATTGACTTAGGATTCCTTTGTGGTGTCTCCCAATCGCTGCAGTGACTGGAAACTGTACAATCATGAAGCCGTCGGAGAGAGAGTTTGTTGCCAGCCATCATATAATTTAAAACTCCTACTAATGAATCGTAGTCCTGGTGCAGCTATGATCCTTGCGGAATTGGCTAGGGAAGCTGGCTTTCCGGATGGCGTGTTCAATATCGTCCATGGCGCGCACAATACGGTCAACTTTATATTAGACGAGCCTAGAATTAAGGCAATCAGCTTCGTCGGTAGCGATAAGGCTGGTAACTACATCTATAGCCGTGGATCTGCCAACGGCAAGCGTGTCCAGGCAAATCTGGGAGCAAAAAACCATGCTGCGTGAGTTTGATTATCTGCAGGTTCAATACGTTTCCATTACTTACCTATCTAAGTATCTTGCCCGACGCAAATAAGAATGCCACTATCAACGCGTTGGTTGGTGCTGCTTTCGGTGCTGCCGGCCAACGATGTATGGCCCTGTCAACACTGGTCCTGGTTGGCGAGGCCAAGGAATGGCTGCCTGAGATTGTGAAGAAGGCGAAAAAACTCAACGTGAACGGCGGCTTTGAGGAGGGCGCAGATCTGGGCCCCGTAATATCCCCGCAGTCCAAGGAGAGGATTGAGTATTTGATCCAGAGTGGTGTCGACGAAGGTGCGACGCTTCTCCTCGACGGACGCGGTTACAAGCCAGAAAAATACCCCAACGGAAATTTCGTAAGCTTTCTAGAATCGGATATATGGTTCCTTGCAGGCTCTTGCTGATGTTACTTAGATTGCACCTACCATCCTTGGCAACGTCAAGACTCATATGAAGTGCTACGCAGAGGAAATCTTTGGACCCGTCCTTGTGTGCCTGAATGTTGATACTTTGGAGGAGGCTATCGACTTGATCAATGCCAACAAATACGGTAATGGCGTCGCTGTCTTTACCAACAGTGGTGCAACTGCTAGGAGATTCCAGCGGGACATCGAGGCCGGGCAAGTCGGAATCAACACTCCAATTCCCGGTAATTATCACCTTGACTACAGAAGGCTGGATGGCTAACTCGTGATATAGTACCTCTTCCCATGTTCTCCTTTACCGGAAACAAAGGATCTATTGCAAGCCAGAGTGGTCACTACTTCTACGGAAAGTCTGGTCTCAACTTCTACACACAGCTAAAAACTGTTACTGCGTATGTACCAACTTCTCTTACCGGGTGACATTAGGTGAAGGATGCATACCGTAGTCCCTACTAAGTGCCTCCTTATCCTTATCTCTCTACCCAATCCTCGAACCAATCACACAGTAAAAGAAATTCTGATAATGTTGAACAGGTTGTGGAGAAGCGAAGATGCCATTGCGACAAAAGCTAGCACGGCTATGCCGACGCATTCATAGGAGATCACTCTCTGGGCTCAGTAGGCTGGTTGTGTTGTGGGAATTTGTTTACGGTGTCGTCACTTTAATATCTCGGCGTCTTCACGTTTCATTAGTAGATAAAATGCCAGCTCTTTACGTACTTGGAGTTCGCGACTGAAATTCACTCCATCCCTGCTTCGTGCAAATCGACGATACGATGTACTACCAACTAGTTGCGGACAGTTTTATAGCGGGACGATCAGGATTTAAACCTACATAGGAATTCGAAATACCCGATACTAGGAAAGAACTTTTGAGGAAGGCTTCCAAGACAGGTTATTCTGAGAGAGGAAAGAAACACAAAGCTATGGTCTTACTTAGCGCCAGATATTGTTGAGCCACGAGGTATCGCCGTGGCCTCGTACAGACCTTAATCTCACGTGATTTCATACTAACCGAAATGGTGAGTCTGATCTAAATTGAGATCATGAAGAAAAGTGAGGTGTGCCTCGAATCAGGCTCTAGCTCGTTCTATATGGTGTAGTGGTACGGGTTATACGCAGACTCGGCGTTCCTAGTATACCCAGGGCAACACGGTGCTAATCTGGATTAAGTATGTCCATATCGGGCTTAGTCTAAATAGTAATACCTTACCCCTGCCACACTATTCCCTTTTTTATCACTTCCACTTTCATCTTAGTACATGCCACACAAATATACATTTGAGAGCCTGATTCGAGGCCAATCAGAAGATAGTTCTCCCTCGTGGGAACCTCCAAAGCAGGTCTTGGCAAGACTTGACGACTCGAAGCACCTCTCATCCTGGTCGCAAACGTACTATACACCTCACCAAGACTACCGTAGAGCGCTGCGGTGTGGCAGAAGCGTGATCAACGCAAGCTGCTGAGTACATGGCACTTTTCGTTCTTGCACACTGGAAGAGAGGATCACAGGCGGTTGTCTTAGTTAGAGCCTGCAGCTCCTCGACGGAGTCTAACTGTATCCTCCAAACCAACTTGGGCAGACTTACTTGACGTCGTGCCGGATGCCAAAAACGAAGTTGACAAAGCCAACAGCGCATCCGGAAAGATGGAAGATCGCGTTAATGACCCGCATCCACCGCAATTGGTTCTTCGATAGGGCAAAGTCAAGGGAATATACTCTAAGCTATAACTCACGATCCTAGTCGCAATGAGCAATCTAAACTCGACATTTTGGATAGCTGGGCATACTTTACCTAGGTATCCTTCAGTATGATCAAGTATGGTGATATGTAGCTGAAATAAGATATTGGGGTACCTTAGTACCGATACGGTAAATGTAAACATGCTTCCACGAGACTTTATCTGTTTTCTGGCTTCGCAAAGTCTTCGCAAAGTCTTCACAAGTATTTTAGATATACTTCAGGTAGGCTTTTATGGCAAAGTGTCTCGTAGAAGTCTTTATGTATTTGCCGTATTGACACTAAGGTATTCCCCCGTAAAGTTTAGAAGCCCTCCAAATCCCAGACCCGAGGAATTCGCAAATTGTTGAGCAAGTCTTAGGTCCCAAATTTGGGAGAGGGGTTGCTACCCGACTCCCAGACACCGTCCTAGAATCTTAGATCCTGAAGATGTTTTTTTTGTTGCGGTTCATTGTCGTCGCACAGACTGGAGCTAGGCCTAGATTCTTATGGGAAGTACTTCATTTGAACCTTTGACTCCACAGATTATCCATCTAGTCCGCATCTTCCATGTCTTCCTGTGATGCCGCCCTTCCTCGCCGAGCATGCGCTTAATTTCAAACGTCAATGCGAGCTTAGCGTATTTCGGGCCTTGGCAGCCCTCGAATAGGTCTGAAGCTGTGCGAAGAAAATTGCCATCGCCTGACCACGACTTCTATGGTGCCAAAATCTGTCTCATAAAGTTCAATTTTCTCCATCAAGATCATATATAATACGAAACCTCTCGTGTCCGAGATGGATGCTGTCGGAGCTGGGAGCGCCGCCTCCGAAGGGGTAATCGCCGGCGTGGTAGCCTGCGCGGATTATCAGCTGCTCGGAGGGATGCATATAGTCGTGAGGACCCGTCGGTTCATCTCGAATTGCTGGGAGTTTCTGCTGCTCTGGCCTTGTAGCAGTGGTTGTTAACTAGGTGGCGAGTCAGAGTTGTATGTGCGTTAGTTAGTGGGGGTATTCAGTAGTTTATCGTAACGGCGCGGGAGATAAGGCGTCCAGTTCCCGATAGGAACTCAAAATAATATATGGTCTTGGCAAACAACGTTAATCGCCGTCTTCAGTTCACGAGACACACCAATCAGACTACTACACCTGACGGAGGTTGCTTTTTGGCTCCAATGGCGGTGATGGGGATTGCCTGCTCGAGGGGAACTGTTACCGGGAAAGATTATTGACACCGTCCTGGCACCGATGCATCGAGGAGGCTGCTCCAGGACCTTGTCCTTGCCGTGGCTGGTTGTTTGTTTTCCCTCACACCACTTGCACTGTTCCGTTCCTCGTCCATTAAACGCATACCCTCTCGTCCTCCGTTCCTTTACTCAACACCTCCGCTCCTGCGAAAACTTTCTTTCGACTTCATCTAACCTTTGCCGAATCTCACATCTACTACCTTCAAAAGCTGTGAATCATGTCTACTGAATCTAATGTTTCCCACGGCCGCGGTGGTATGTGCTCATCGTCCACTCTTATTTTCCGCCGGATTATTCCCCTTAGAGTGAAAATTTCGGAGCTTTGGTCCCGAAAGAGCTTGTACCTTTCGTTATGTCATCATAGTTTACTGCTCTTCGGGCTGCAAGCTGACGTTCCGATTATCTATCAGGTCAGGGCAACATCGGTCCCGACGAAACTCAATACACCGACGGCGAGATCTATCGCGAGGGTGATCCCACTGCTTCCGGCGGTGCCTACTCCGCTGGTGTAAGTTAACATCATGCCATCATCCACCTCCCCACAACTACGGTTCTCCGGTCGTGGAATAGCTTCCTACAGACAAAGTTACATAGGGCTGACAGCTATAACTATGTTAGCGTGGCGGAGCTGGCAACATCGGCTCTCCCAAGGTTGCCGCGAAGAATACTAGCAATGACGATGACATCATTCCCGAGGTGGCCCTTGTCAAGGCTGATGATACCTATCATTCCGGAGTATGTTCCTTCTTTCTCATTTCCATCCTTTTTACCCTGTATTATTAGGTTGGTGATGCGGGTTAGGGTTTTACTATTGTGAGCGAGTGCTAACTAGTGGTCTATTTGCTACAGCGTGGTGGTGAGGGAAATGCAGTCGTTGGTGGCGAGAAAGTCGAAAAGAAGAAGGAACATGATGGTCTGGCGGACAAGCTTAAGCGTAGGTTATTTGGAAAGTAGAGTAGTGGTTCATTGTGCGGTTTCTGATGCGAATTCTCCTTGGTGCTATTAGGAAGGTTGTCTGCTATCGTTAGCAAGTTCAGGTAACGAGTGGGTGCAAGATACCATTGGCCTCGCTTCGACGACGCAGTGGTTGGCATGTGGATGGGCAGGGCTTAAGGATTTTCAGAAGCGAGATACAACTTAATGAAGGGATGTTAATGTTATGCGGGTTCTTTTGTTGGCTACTGTTATTTGTCCTATTGCTTCTGGATTTCAGGGGTGAGATAACCCACATGGGAGCATATTATGCTTTCATGTTATAATTCATGTTTTCTTCTTGTCCATTGTTTGGAGACGAGCAATACTATACAAAACGTTTATGAATGCTGCAAACAATCCCTTAACCAAACCGTGAATTTACACACTTAACCTCGAGATATCACTCGGCCGGATTCATGATGGGCTTCCCGGTTTGGAGGCTGCACTTGCACAACGTCGTATCTAGACTCTAAAACTCTCTCTACTCCGTTCTATATGGAAGTGTAATGCTTGCTAGCCGCAGGCTTGTACATATCTCCCACTTTTGGTGGCAGCACCAAGGTACTTCGATCATTTCTCCTATAAAACTCAACCAGCTGTTTTCCAAAATCAGCACAATCTTACCAAGAGCTCCAGAGGCAGCACTTACTGCAGCCGCAGTTTTCTCGGGCGCATCTTCATGCACAAAATGCCCCACTTCGGGCAACACGAGAAGTTGATACTTTCCCTGCATCTGTCCAATCATCAGCTCTTTATCCAACCTGTCCGTACCGGCAAGAAGCAAAAGTTTCCCTCCCCTAGCCTCCAAGAACTTCTTCGATAAACCCACGAACCAGCCCTCCCAGAACGGCTGTGTTGCAGCAAGATCGGTCCTCCATTTCCACGGACGGGAAGAAGAATTTGCGTCTTCGGAGAGCAAAGCGGGAACGCTGATACGCGCAGATGTGGGGTTCCGCAGCGTCCGAGAGCGAGTGTGCCATTCAATCCCCTGAGAGAGCGAGCTGAAACCTGTGGGGCGTGTCGAGAGGTAAGTGTGCATGCTCTGCAGCGCATCGATGGCGCTCCCCTCCACCACGTCTAACACGGCGTAGCCGAGTATTGCGTTTCCGAGCTTCCCAGAGTGTGCGACGTCCACTACCACTGCACCGCCGAGGGAGTGTCCGACCAGTACGATGTCCGGCAGCGGGGACCACCCGCAGTATTGTGCTGTCAGCTGAATTATTTCGATAAGGTCCGAGGAGAGGGTGGAGAGCGAGAGGTCGGAGTCATCGGAGGTGACGGTCTCGCCGTGGCCCCGAGCATCCAGGGAGAGGATGCCTGCGGATGGGAGGAGTTTTCGGATTGAGGTTGCGAGCAAGGCAAAGGAGAGGCCGGCGGAGCCCGCGCCGTGGTGCGTTATGAAGAGAGGGCCCTTGGGGAGAGGTGGTGTGAGGTAGGTATGATAGGTTGTTGATGGGGAGGTGGGAGAGACGAGGTGGAGCGAGAGAGAGAAGTGGGTTTGCCAGGGAATTGGCTCGAAGGTTGGTTTCTTCCTAGGTCTAGGAAGTGAGCGGTAGTTTTAAATCTTCTGGAGAGGAATAACGGTGGACGTTGGGTGGAGCTCACTGTGCTGGTCTAAAGAAGGGCCGGATAGTGCCCGTCGAGGAGGCAGACGAGGCAGAAGAAGAGTCGTCTGTCAAAGGCGAGGGTGGAATGCTACCATTCTCCTCATCTTCGTTATGCTCTGAGAGAACTGTAAGCTCTGAGAGCTGGTGGGTTGGTGGCATTGGAGGTTCGAGAGGGAGGTGACGGAGTTTTGCGCGGAGGAATTCTTTCTGAAGATCACTCATCATCGGAGAATTAGGTGCATGTTTGGAGAGAGAGGTTTGAATTTCGGGGGAGTCCGTTGCTCTTGCGATAGGTTGGGTGGGATGGTTGCGGTGGTGAGACGTGTGGCGTTTAAGGATAAGTACTAAGTACCTTTCGTCATTTTGCCGCTGTCAAGCGCGCAGGTGGCTTCATCAAAGGAATGTCTTCCAACATTCCAGAAACCGTTAATTACCATGTACCATTAAAATATAGGAAGATTGCAAGAATAACGCCCATGCGCCCAATGAAATACGCTTCTACCCATCCAACTTCGCTCTGCGACATCAACACTAGCTTAGTCCCTTCTTTGACGGCTATTGTGACTTTTTGTCCTTCTCGTCCGTATCGTCCTCATTCATTGCAACAATTATATAGGCTATCAATACCACATTCGCTGCTACTGCTGCAAATGCACCTGCAACCGTAGCATTTCCTACGATTCATTAGCTGGTAGCTGGTAGCTGATGCTGCACAAACAAAGTCCGAGACGTACCAACAAACACCGAGGTGACAGAGATGTAGTACGTGAGCAGAGGCGCAGTAATCATAGCGAGCGTGAACAGGAGGAGCTTCACAACAACCGCGCTAGACATTGGTTGGTCAGCTTGAGGACATTGGTGAGGCCGAAGCTGGAGCCAAAGTTCACCCAGGGATATTGAGAGCTTTTGAGGGTTGGGAAGTTGCGATGGTGGGGACACTGTCTTTGGTCTGTTCGTTCTCCTCGACTTTGACATTTCTTCGAGTAGCCATTGAGATGAGTTTAGGTGCCTATTAGGTAGGTGTTGCAGTGGTGGGAGTTGGATGGTTGAAGCAGATGAAGGGCGGCTGAAAATGATCTGCGTGGAGCAACAGGCACGGTAAGAGGTAAAACTTTCGCTTTTTAAGAATCGCAACCCTTCTTCACTCTTTCTCTCCCTCTCCCTTCTCCCTCCCTCCACCTTGTCTTTGCTCTCTTCACTGGCTGGCACGGTCTTTCTCTCTCACGCTCGTGGTCTGCACTCTGAAGGCCCCGTCATCGTCTTGGCTACTCGATTCTTATAAGCGCCCCCACGTCTTTTTTCTTGTCGCGACAACACGAACATCACCACTTTCCGCGTTCCCCTGCGTCCCGTTTCCCGTTTTCTGTTCCTTCCCGTTTTCTGTTCCTTCCCGTTTTCTCCCCACAGCACCACTATCGCCTGCTACCACTGCAAGCCACCTGCACAAACTTCCTCCACCACCTACCATGGCCTCCAATAATTTAGTGAGGCCATCATCCTTTGATGACGAGGCTTCGTCTCCCAAGAGACGAAAGCTCACATATGACTCGGAAAATGACAGTGGTGACGAACTCTTCGCTGGCTACACCGAGAGCTTCCCCGAAACCGAGACTCTTCTGTTAAGTAGAACTATTCCTACACAGCCCTTAAACGCCTCCTCAACGCCATCTAAATTCACCTTCGACAATTATTCGACCATTCCTACCCAACCCCTTGGCCTAATGTCGTCTCCTCCACAGTCCTCCTTTGCTACACAGCCAACTCAAATCTTGGGTTCTGCAACACAAACACAACCTCCGACCTCGCAGCATCCCCCCGTTGTGCAGGTACCAAGGTCGTCACCTTACCGCAACCAGCAATCGTCTCCCCTCCAACCAGTCCAGTCGAGGCCAGCCCTGCTGCCCAGCAGCTCGATCAAACCGTTCGAATTCTATTCAACCAAGCCCACCGCAAAACCGATCAACTTCGACAGCGATGGGCCGCAGTACATTGGTTCGTCTTCAGAAGGCGAGGGTTCTGACCATGGGATCAAGCCAATATTCGGCGACAATACTAGGCAGAGACCAATTCCTTCTATTAGCTCGATACGAAACCGAAAAGAGAACCAACCTTCTCCGGGAGAGAAAGTGCCTCAGTCGCCCATCAGCATGAGCAATCTTGCAGCGAGGTTTGCGTACGATGCAACAAAGCCCGGTCGTTTAGACTCCCTTGCTAAAAGACCTGGGTATTCCCCTAATGGTGGTGTCGGTGGTTCGCTCCAGCGCCGACCAGAACCGGCGATACCAACTGCCGATATAACTCTCGAATCCATTACGAACTTCGAATTCAGGAACACGATCTCCCGGATGAAGATGGTTTGTCCCGGCAGGGCCATCGCCTATCTTCTGGGCACTCTTATCCGTCATAGCGGAAATTACGATGATGCAATGGATGAACTGCTGAGTCAAGACAATACTGTCGACTTGACGGGTGATGATGAAGGCGGCCGTGTATCTTTCAAAACTGCGAATCGCGGAACCGGAGCTGGTAGAGTGGCAATCAAAGACAAATGGTCTTCTACGCAAGCAGTCAGACATGACCTTGTGTCATCTCCTCCAGCTATTGCCCCCTCGAGAAAGAGAAAGCTCGTCAGGGGTTCTAACAGGACATCCCGTGAACGCTCGGACTCACCGCCTGCTCCCATAACAATTGATGACTCGGATGATTCTGCCGCTGAAGAGGAGGACAATTCGGAGGATGAACGCGAGCTTGAGCACAATGTTCTCAATTATATCAATGGTTGTGACGTTAAGGCGCTTTCGGACTTCGCCTGTACCACAGAAGAGATCGCGGAGGCTATCATTTCACATCGGCCGTTTTCCTCCCTCGATGATGTGCGCACAGTTTCAACTACATCTGGCGCTACTGGGAAGAAGAAAGGGAAGGGAAGGAGCAAACCTGTCGGCGACAAAGTTGTTGATGTGTGTTTGGAAACGTGGCGAGGCTACGATGCTGTGGATTCGCTTATCCAGAAGGTGGAACAGCTCGGAAAACCCCTTGCCGAGAGTATGAAAAGTTGGGGTGTTGATGTACAGACGGGAGGAGAACTTGAGATGACCGATATCAATATTGAATTGGATTCTGTTTCCGCCAGGGATTCAGGAATTGGAACTCCGACGGATGACGGCGAAGCAGAGATCAAGGGTACTAAGCGGGCTAAACAGACAGGGGCCTTCAAGGAACAGCCGAAAAATATGAAGGAGGGCGTACAATTGAAGGATTACCAGTTAGCTGGACTTAACTGGCTCAATCTTCTGTATGAGAAAAATTTGAGCTGCATTTTGGCAGATGAAATGGGTATTTTGTAACCCAAGTGCTAGAAGTCCTGTTCCCGATGCTGACTGGTCTTCAGGTTTGGGAAAGACATGCCAGGTTATCTCGTTCTTTGCGCATCTGCTCTTAAAGGGTGTGACTGGCCCGCATCTCGTTGTGGTGCCTTCCTCGACTCTGGAAAACTGGTTGCGAGAATTCGCCAATTTTTGTCCCGACTTGAAAGTGGAGCCATATTATGGTTCTCAGAAAGAGAGACCGTCTATCAGGGAAGCTCTTCGAAAAGATCGAAGCTGGAACGTTCTCGTTACGACATACCAGCTTGCGACTGGTGACAAGAACGACAGAGGCTTCCTCAAGAGTCTACGGTTCAATTGCTGCGTCTATGATGAGGGACATCTCCTCAAGAACGGCTCGTCAAACCGTTACGATGCATTAATCAAACTACCGGCTGATTTTCGACTTTTACTGACCGGAACACCCCTTCAAAATAACTTGCAGGAGCTTGCATCTCTGCTTGCCTTCATCTTGCCCAGCGTCTTCGACGAAAAGAAGGCAGATCTAGCGAGCATCTTCAAGTACAAGGCGAAGACCACCGACGACGACGAGGCAAACAACGCGTTGTTATCACAGCAGAGGATTAAAAGGGCTAGGGCAATGATGACGCCGTTTGTGCTGCGAAGGAAAAAGGCACAAGTACTGAAGCATCTTCCGTCGAAGACCAACAGGGTGGAGTATTGTGCCCTGAACAAGGCCCAGAGCAAAATATACCATGATGAAATTGCGTCTGCCAAAGAAGCAATTGAAGCCCGTGCAGCCGGGAAAAAGCCGAACAAGTCGACTAGCAACGTCATGATGCAGCTTCGGAAGGCCGCCCTCCATCCTCTGCTGTTCAGGAATAATTACCCTGATGACAAACTTCGCAAGATGGCGCGGGACATTATGAAGGAGCCGCAGTACAAAGGCAACGACCAGCAGTTCATTTTCGAAGATATGGAGGTTATGAATGACCTAGAGCTTTCCCGGCTTTGTCTAAACTTCCCTAAGTCTCTCGGGAAGTATGCACTTAAGAAGAATGAGTGGATGGACTCCGGCAAGATTGGGATGTTCCAGAAGTTGTTGGTAGAAATGAAAGAGAAAAGCGATCGAGTCCTAGTCTTCAGTCAATTCACGCAGATGCTCGATATTCTGGAATTGGTCCTCACTACTATGGATATGGGATATCTGAGGATTGACGGAAGCACACCTGTCGAGGCGCGACAGGATCTCATCGATCAGTATCATGCTGAAGAGGATATCATGGTGTTTTTGCTTAGTACCAAGGCAGGCGGATTTGGTATCAATTTGGCCTGTGCCAACAAAGTGGTTATTTTCGATAGCAGCTTCAATCCTCACGACGATGCTCAGGCTAGTGACCGTGCTCACCGTGTAGGACAAATCCGGGAAGTCGAAGTTATTAGGTTTGTTCATCCTCGTGTCTAAGATCTAATTATTGTACGATAACGCTAATTCTCAGTAGATTGATTACAAAAAACACCATTGAGGAACAGATTCTACAGCTTGCCAACACCAAGCTAGCCCTCGACCAGAGCATTAGTGAGGGAGACGAGAAAGCAATCGAGGGCAAAGGCGAGGAACTGGTAGCGAAGATGTTGCTACAGTCCAAGGACTCAGGAATCGCTGCTGCCGGTGAAGAGAAGTGAGAAAGGGTTGTACACATTTTACATGACTGACTAAAAGCTTTTATGTTTAAAGACTTTGGACTGGAGCACAAACGGTAGAGGTTGGTGTATTTCTTGTTTGCCTGCCACTTTTTGGACATGAAAACAGGCCTTTTTTTTTCTTATACCTCCTAATGCTGCTATCATTTTTGGGGTACTTTTTCTGTGTTACATGTGATTTGTTTTATTTGGGACCTACATGTATGTATACTAGACGGTTTTGTGTGTGTTTGGCTAAGGCGTTTGTAATTAATTGATCGAGGCGGTTTGATAAACTTGTTTTTGCAGATGAGGCGGGCGATTTTTGAGGGAGATTTGTTAACAATTCATATAAGCTGGTCCGCTTCCCTCAATTACACAATCCACAAGGGCCAGGCCGAGCGATATTATTCGCGCTTCCTCCAAGGATTACACGTGTGTACTGACTGGTTCACTAAACCTCAACGTTGAACAATCATCTCGTTTTCGTCCACGGCCAGGTTTTATAGAACGATCGCGGAGTTTCAACACAAGTTCACACGAATTGCACCCCCCTTATCTCTCGGTCTGTCTTGTTCAAATACCGTTTACGCCTGCCCGCCGTAAGTATTGTCTCTAGTTAGAGGTTAGATATTCTCCCGATACAAGGGGAAGTCACTTCTATACAGTGATGATACACTCATAATAACCCTAACCCGAGTAACCGATTGAGGTCAAGCTTCCAATACCCCGCAACCCCACCATCAGCTCTATACTTCAACAGCTCCCTACTACGCATACGCAACTGCCACACTTCGCATCGCAATGATTTCTCAACCACCTGATGAGCTCAAGCTCATCCGACCCTATATCCATCGCGGTAATCAGATGGAAAAAATGGACCCTGTTATCACCTACTACTGTTCATTCACCCCGACCTGGTGAACCTCGAGGGGTTCGCAGCGATTTGCGCTGGTGGATTTTCTAACGTCTCAAGGCTATTATTGGGCTGTCCGATTAGCTCTCGAAAAGGGGCTTCACAACGCCTCACTGGAATGTACCACCTATGTATCGACTCTTATGGAGGATCTTGAAGGGGTATGTCCCATCTCCGCGCCAATTGAGCTTCATGCGTGGCTAACGGCGAGCATGAAGCGGAAAGAAGCGCTGAAGGGTGATGACCGACTAGACGATGATATGGCAGCACGGGCTTATGTGGAGAACTTCGCGTTCAAGGTGTTTGATAATGGGAGTAGGGCAGTGGAAATGGGGAGGGCTACTGAGTGAGCTTCCACTGACGGTTGTGGGTAGCGAGGGCTATTAAACTGATATGGGATTCGTTTCAGGAAAACTCCGGATACCCTCCAGGCGGCCGCAGTGTTTCTGGAAATTACAAAAATCTTTGCGGAGGAGCCGGATCAGGAGGTGCGTGTGCTCCTTGTTCTACAATGCGGCGAGTGCTCACTGCAGCAGGTCGCAAGGAAGATCAAATACGTCAAATTCCATGCCGCACGCATTTTAAAGGCCTTGAAGGAAGGTACCGACCTAAATCCTCCTGCACCAGAGCCAGAAACACGAGCACCGTTACCTCCACAGCCGACAGTTGAGGAAGTCGCCGATGAATCCATCACCGCTGCATCCTTTGATCTGGCGCCCCAATTAGCCGGACCTTCTCTCCACGATGATTCTATCCAAGCAGCCCCTCGCCACGATTCTATCCCAGAAGTTCATATACCTGATGCCCCTATGACTTTTTCTTCACCGATTCAACAAGCCCCTTCATCTCCCCCGCAATCCTCACGATTCCTACCGCCATCACTATCACAGGAGCCTGTTTCTCCGCCTGAAATCTCGAGTGCCCCGTCACATACCGGTTATTTTCCCCCAGTACCAAAAGTCCACGAACCCTCGCCGGGTCTGTCTCCGATAACATTGGGATCAACAAACACCATGCTCCCGGATATGGGATGTGAGCACACATACCGATCTCCCTCGCCGCCGATATCGTTGCTACCTAGTGTTTCTTCGTATCAGCCCACACACTCTACACCACAGCCGGTGCGTTACCAGCAGCAGGTGAATACACATATACTACAACCTCCAGTAGCCAGGAAGGAGTTGAAGCAAGAAGACATTGTCCAGGCACAGAAATATGCAAAGTGGGCAATTTCGGCACTGGATTATGAGGATGTTGACAATGCAATATTGCAGTTTAGGAGTGCACTGGCCACATTGGGTGCTACGCCATAGTTTTGACTGGAGCAATGGGTCGGAACGTGTAATTGTAGTTTTAATTGTGCTCCAACGAGGAATGGAACAGAATCGAAGAGGTTGTTGACTCCAATTCACGCTTTTCGCCGGTCATTTCCTGCTCGAAATCGTCCAGCGTCCAGCGCGGGTGAGGATGGCGTTCTTGGAATTGAAGTTTTTGGGGTAATCGGGCATCTGGATTGGCCGTGTCATCGTTCCTCTCTCGTAAGAAGATCAGTTAGAGTTACAGCAACACCCATCGAATGAGGTATATTCCCATGAATCTAGCGTAGGACAACCCGGCATATTCATAGCAGTCGCTAATTTAACCCAATCCAATCTACTCTACTTTCCAGGTTTCGGGACGACAGCTACCTGCGCATACCTTAACCACAAGTTAAACGATATATATTATCAAGCTCGCGCTATCGCTTGTCAGTTCTGTTTGTGCCATCGCGAAAAGTTGGGAACGTGGGTTAGCCAATGGTTGAGACCCCTGCATATGCAGCTGGTAGTATTGCGCGGGTTTTTTGGGCAATAAACGTGCTCACAATAGCCCAAAAACCAAAAAAAACCAGCGCAGATACACAACTATCATCCCACTACATATCCCCATCCAACAGAGAGAACATTCGAGCAGGTTGTGGCGTTCCTCCAAGATGCTTGGCAGGTGAAAGTTGAGAAAGTTTTGGATGCTAGTTTGCTGGCCCTGCACCTGACCGTGACGGGAACCGTGTGTATCGTGGTATCTAGGGGAAGAAAGCCAAGGGACGGCAGTGAGAGTTTGGAGTAACAGGAGATACCCGAATAATGTGATGAGATGGAACGAATTGTGGTTTATGGGACTTGGCTGGGAGACGGACGTCCTTAAGTACCAAATCCTCTCCCCCGTTCCCTAGAACCAGTAGTACTCTGTTCGTCCCATCACTCGCTCCCGAACCCTTGAAAAAACAAGATGGTACCAGCATCTACTCTCATCTCCGTCCTCATCCTCCTCCTCACTTCAGTAACCTCCGCCCACTTTGCACTCACATATCCTTACTGGCGCGGTGATTCGTATGCTACACAGTGGACCTATCCATGTATATAACCCCCCTCCATAGCTCCATCTCCTTCTAACCCTCACCCAGGTGGCGGCATTAATCAGTCCATCTCGGACGGCAACCGTACCCTCTGGCCTCTCGACGGCGGTGCAATAGCCTTCACTCCCACGCACCCATGGGCACAAACATACATCAACCTGGGCCTAGGCAGCAACGTAACACGCCTTAACATTACCCTGGTGGAGCCGTTCAACCAGACTTCCAACGGAACGTTCTGTTTCCCCAAGGTGACGTTGCCAGAGGGACTCGATATCAAGGAGGGCGATAAGGCATCAGTCCAGGTTATCCAGCTGAGCCATAATGGTGGTGCTTTGTATAATGTATGTCCCCTGTCTCTGTGAAAGGAAGAGGGGGATGTCTGGCTAATAGGGACGAAAATAGTGTGCAGACATCGAGTTCTCGTCCAAGGCAAATGGTCCGAGTGATGGTGTGTGTGTCAACTCTACGGGTGTGGGTGCGGCGCCACTCCGTTATGATGCCGGTGTGGAGGGCACGTGTAACGGCTCCAGCACTCAAAGCCAAACATCGTCTTCAAATTCTGTCTTCGGGTATATCCCGGGGACTATCGTGTTTGCGGCGGCGGCAGTGGCGGGGTTGATGGTGTAGTTTGGGATTCCATATGAGTGAGGTTTGTAGATACGTTTTGATGTATGGTAATGTAATAATGAGGATGGATTTATGCTAGTTTTTACCATGAGAGTGGTATGAGGTTGAAAGTTCATTGGCTTCGAGCGCATATGAATATAGTATAGGCAGCGTCAACAAGGTTTCATTGCCAGCCCACGGTCTTCGGTATTGGTCCAGTCCGGCTTAAGAAAACCTAACCTCAATGAAATCTGACGTCCAATCTTTGTTACAGCGCCCAAGAATTCCACACCAGCGCTCCTTCGCATGTGATATATGAATCACTTCTTCACTCTCCTTGCTTGACTACTTATAGGTCGCCGTATTAGACCCCTCCCGACCACACAAAGCCTAGACTTTAACAAGATGCAGCAATGAGTCTCGACAGTGGTGGGGTTCACAGCAAAAAATCACCCGCGGTACTTCACCGACCTCATGCGAGCAACTAGGTGTAGAGTACTTATTAGTACCATATGGTAATATGATAAGGAATGCAGATCGAAAAGGCGGGGATCCGCGGCGACTTGCTCTCGGGAGCTTGCATTGCAAATCTACTCGTATTGTTTTGCCACCAGCATTGTGCCGGTGTGGTGTCACAAACAAAACAAACATCGAGAAAGCAAGTTGGGTTGGCTACTGAGTTGCCTACGAGCTGCAGCGTGGGTTGTCGGGAGTGTGTAACTCATCCAGTCCGCATACCAAGTTCATCTGTGATATCAATTACCCCACCACTATCATTCATTCATCACCAAAAAACCCACCCCTCCATCCACAAACACAAAAAGAACAATCCTACCATGGCCGTCGCCCCCAAATTCGTTGCCCATATTCTCTCCACCACGCCGGTGAGGCCAACCCACACCCTCGAGCTGTGTACGCAACCCCACCGCAATCTCAACCCCGCCATCCGCTAACACCCCGCCATCCCAGATCTCGACTACGTCTGCCCCGTAACCCTCCCCTTCCATTCCCCATAACCTAGCATTAAACCCCCTTCCATAGTTCTCCGCCAAACTCCTCACCACCGTCAGCACGCATGTCTTCCCGCTTCTCCCCAAATACCCCAACCTCAACATCATTCTACGACACCAAGTGCAGCCCTGGCACCCGTCCTCGACTCTAGTCCACGAAGCCGCATTGGCCGTCGAACGGCTCTCCCCCGGTAGCTTGTTCGCGTTTTCTACCGCGCTAATGCAGAACCAACGTGATTTCTTTGATGTCTCGGTGGTGAACGAGACCCGGAACCAGACGTATGCGCGGCTTGCGGCGTTGGCGGAGGAGAGCGTGAGTATCAACAGAGGGGAGATGCTGGGGCTGCTGCAGATTGCGGATCAGCCTGATAAGGATGGGGCGCTGAATATTGGGAATAAGGTATGTGGTCTGGGAACACGGGATGCGGGAGAGCTGACAGATAGTGTGGGTAGGTCACGGATGATCTGAAGCTGCATATCAAGGCGGCGAGATTGGTTGGGATCCATGTAAGTCCAACTGTAGTTTTCAATGGTATTTTGGAGAATTCGATTTCTTCTGGGTGGACAAAGGAGCAGTGGGAGGGGTGGTTGGAGAAGAACGTGGCTTAGGTATGCTGTGTTTTGCAGTTTTTACGCTTCATAGCCGGTTGAACTGCGATTGTTTGGATACCATGAACGTGGGAATTGATGACCTTGAATATCACCCGAATTGACGGTCTGTCCCGTGAGAAAGTAAAGCGAATCCGTCTTGTATAGACCTCCATCATTCCCTAACCTTTATCGTGACCCAGTAATAATGCAAGCACCAAAAAATCCAGCTTAACTTTCATGCCAGACGTAAGCAAGGAAGAACCATGAACTAGCGAGCGCTCCTTTCAAGGAAAAGTAGTCGCGGATATATAAGAGCGAGAACTCGCACACACAATCAAGCAATCAATCAAGAAGACAAGAAAAAGTGGACCATGAACATGCAGCAAAGAACCGGAACACTGATAACCAAGAATAAAGAACCCTAAACTCCCTACAACAATCTCGTTCAACACACCTCACGAAGTGATGCCACTTTTTTGAAAACTCTCAATGCTGATGTCCCCCGCCTTTCCCTCTACCACTGCGGGCTTTCCTACAGCACTGGTCATCGTCGCTGTCCTACTCCCCGTACCATTCTCGAGCTGCTTCTGAGGTGTAGGAGCATCCTTCTTAACAATACTCTCCAGGTAAGGACCTGGTAGATATCCTACTCTCGCATCCCTCGCTCGGCATTGCCACCACTGACTTGGGTTACCCATGGGATCACTCTTGCTCAAAACCGCGACCAGATCCCCCTTCTTGACATCCAGCTCAATCCCGTTGTTTTGTTCCGGCGTGAAATCGTACATAACTTTGCAGAACTCAAGTTTGCTCGGATCCATCTGCGCTGCGGGGTTTCCGGCCATTCTGCGGCGCTCTTCTTCTTCCTGCTTCGCGGCTAGGGACCGAATGAGTTTGCTCATAAGATATGGCAAGCCAAAAACAGCAGCGACAAAGAACAAGAATGGTTTCTTTGATGGGCTTGGACTTGGACCGCGACCTTCAAAATGCGCAAAGTTGGCGGGCGTCAGGTCGCCGGCCCGGGCAGGGAGAGGTCGACCGGTGACTTTTGCTAAGAGCGTACGAGCCCATCGAAGAACGGTAAAGATTCCGAGAATTGAGCCAAGCGTATTTTTGAGGTTTCCGAACTGCTCGGCTACCCTGACCATAGCTATCGATTGGGTTTTGGCATTAGTTTGAACCATTCACATGATACATAAGTTGCAGCTGTGCAGGACCAAATGAGGGGAGATACCAAAAAAGGACGAGTGTGTAGCCATATACGTGCTCTCAAGCATCTGTGCAAACCCCCCAAAAGCGCCAACGATACTTTCGATCATCTGGAATGTCGCGGCGGTAGAATTCTCGAAACCTCGGCTCAGACTGTTGGGGTCATTGGGGTCAATGCCGCCCATCCCACCGTATCCTCCATAACCCCCGCCCATTCCATATCCTCCCATCCCCATTCCGCCGTACATGCCCCCTCCGAGACGTGAGTATGGCGAAGTATACGATCCCATTGCACCCATTCCCCCCATGGTTCCATAAGTACCGTAACCGCCCAATCCACCCCCCAATCCACCCCCCAATCCGTAGCCAGGCCGGTTCATGGTAGAATAAGGGCTCGCGCCTGTCGTAAGTGCATTATTTGAAAGACTGGCAGGTCGCTGTGGGACGGCAGGCGGCGAAGCAGTAGATGTAGATGAGGTGGCCGATGAAGTGCTTGGAGCCGCACTAGATGGTGTTGACATAGTAGGTGGCAGAGCTGCTGTGGGAATATTGGGAGGCGAAAGGGTAACTGTGAGCTTTACGTGAGTAAGAGGAGACAGAGGAGACGAAGCAGAGTTTGTTTACACGTAGCGGAGATAGCGGCACCGTTTCGTTCCCAAGGTTTAGGAGGTGAGGCCTGCGACATCAGGGATGGGAGTGGAGGGATGGATTGTGAGTGGTTGGCGTTGCTGTGTTGTCGCTAGTGGGAAATAGAAACAACCTGCGACTGGCTAGAGGTAGATTTTCTTCCCTTTTTTTTCTGTAGGCGGCCCAGCGACTATGTTTGAATGTGTGTGAAGGGTGTGTCGGAGTGAGAGTGGTGAGATATTCGGACTGAAAATACTTTGGCCACCACAAACGAGGTTTTTGGCCATTTCGGTGTCCCGTGAAGAACCTCGGCATCACCCATGTACTTCGCCGTTACTGAATCTACATGCCCGGCCCGGGGTACGTCAGATACTTCACTGACCCACCTCCACAACGTTGTCTATGCTCCAGACTTTGAAAGCTACAGTAGAGGGAGGAATTGGAAGAGAGTAGAACGGAGAGTTGTACGATTGGCGATGAGAGCCGAATTGGTATTGACCATACCTAATCCAGAAAACAACAGAGGGATTGCGGGTTAGTCTCGAACGCTGGGAAGCACTCCGAGACTAATGGCGGATACTCTACGAGAGCAGAGAGGCACGTCAAGTAGAGATATAGTGGTGAAACGCAAGGCTTGCACGTGTAGGTAGAGCGGAAGAATCCTTAACGGAGAATCGGGAGGGAGAATATAGAGAGTGCAAAAGTACAGTAGAGCATAGGTACATTAAGCAAAAACGTCCACAAATTGAGAGAGCAAGTAAGCACTGCCATTCTCGAAAAGAAGGCGAGTAAGGAGAGGAGAGGAGATAATTAAAATAAGACAGAGCGGGAGGGGAGGTGTTCAGTAGAAGGACGCTATCGTTGAGTAGTAGGTATTTAAGATGGAGCAATAGAGACCACAACTCAATTTGTCCCTCCACCGTGAGAGATTGAAGCGTAAGAACACACGAAGCGAATTAATAGAGTAGAGTAGCTGTTACAAACGAGTACCCAGGAGAAGAGAGCGAGTGACAGGTCTAAACAACACTGACAGCGAGGGTGAGTGAGCGCAGACAGGGTCCAAATGACTACAAATTCAGAGCCAAGAGAGAGAGGTGCAGAGGGAAGTAGAGAGAATACTGGCAGCCACTTACCCAAAGGCAGAGAGACATCCATGTGATGAGAAAGACAGACAGAGAAAGATGGAGGTGGGAGAGCACAGTACACCAACAGAGACCCAATCCTAAGCTGAGGCCAATGAGCAGTAGTGCTACCTAAGTTGACCAGTCAACGCAAATACTACCCCCCCAATTTGGCCCTGCGAGATCTCTCTAAACCATCACCCATTCTCACCCGATCAACCAAGCGTTCATCTACCGACTTAGCTACACTTCACTTTTGGTATTTGAGACTTGCAAAGACATCGCCCCAGCCGTTTGCCCCATAGAATCCCCAGCTGTGCTCTTATATCACCAGCAGAAAGTCCCAACTGTGAGCAGAACAAGTATCTTTAAATCTTCAACCCTAACCCCCAACCTTCAACATCCAATTAGAGTATCCCATGGCTTCCTCATCAAGTACTCGTACACTTAATAGTCCGCAGCCATATATGCCGTAGTCTGACCATTCAGACCTAGAGCATACAGTATCGGATGTGGGCTTTCATGTAACGTGGTACGACCCGGCCATATATATCGACAGAGCTCCTCACCCGAGCAACCCACCAAGCTCAAGGAAGTAAGGAAATTAAGGGCGAGGTGACAGTTCCGTAAAGCGCTGGTCTATATGGGATTTCCCAAGTTTGGCGGCGAGATTTAGAAAGGGTAGTTCCCCGTGACTAATCCAGCTCAAACATTTAGCAAGACTGTAGCCACAAAGAATCGCTCGCTTGCATGGTACTAGCATTCATCGCTGGAAAATCTCGACAGCATCTATATCTACCGTACAAAATACTGCTCTTACTTTGGCAGGTTAAAGTTTGGATCATCTATGGTAGATACTTGGGTTTTGACCGAAGTTCCGGGTGTGGGGGAGATGACATTGGGCCTCAGGCAATAGCCCCAAAAGTGTGGCGCAAGAGACGGACGGACTGTACTGTGCATTCTACAGACCGATAATCTAGCATTGCACGGTTTCATAGTGCACTCGTGCTTTGGTAACTAATCTTTCAACCTTGCTGTTTGTCGCGAGTTACGGTAATATCTGTTTGTCGGATTTTTCGGAACTAATGTTCAATACCCGCCCCAAAATCTAGTAGGTGTGTATCCTGTATATGCGGCCCTGTATGATTGCAGTTCGTCTGCACCACACACCATACCAACTTCTGTGTTGAAGGAAAGCCCTCGCACCTGCCGAAGATGGGTACTCGATATCGAAATAGTCTTTATTTTAGCTCGGTATCTTATTACAGATACCGAGTGGATATGATTCAACTCATTCATACGTCCCATTTGCCTAATTGTACATGGATTACGCCCGAAACCCAGAGTCGAGTCGCAAAACGACGAGACAACAAAAATACACACCCATTACAAAAAAAACACTGCAGAGTCCGCGGGACTCCGGATGCCCAGCAGTACACTAAGCTCGCAAAAACAGAAAATCGACGTCTGATGGTTCAGGGCAGATATTACTACAAGTACAAACATTTACCACCCGCTGCCGCACCTACGCCACACTCCACTCGAACAGCCAGTTTCGAACCCGACACCCCAGCAAGAGTAAAAGGCTAAGAGAAGAACTAGCCTGGAACTCTGTAGGTTGAGGGGTTTTCGGATCCTTCCGAGAGCACTGCAGAATCGAGAGAGGAGCCAAACTCGGCGCTGTCGGGAAGGAACTTGACGGTCACGGTACCACTCTCGTCGAAGATTGCAGCTGCCTTAACGCACTTGCCGAATGGGCGTTTGAAGTAATCGGGAGATCCTCCTCCACCCTTACCGTAAGAGCCGGTGGCACCTTGTGAAGCGTGGTAGTGGGACTTCACATAGTTGGTGGCATCTTCAAGGACCTCAAATAAATCGAACTCGCCACAGCCAGAATCCCAGCAGGAGCACTTTCCATACTGTGCGGTACGCGCAATTTTCGCATTCAACGCCCAGATGGATGGCATGTTTGAATTAAAGCCTCCGGTGTTATCCTCGGGCATGTTGAACTCGAATAGGAAGGCCTTGTTCTTTCCATCAAATCCGCCTGATGTATAGTTAGTATTGAGAGTATCGAATGCATGAATTGAGCGCTCTTACGATAAGCCGGGATCCCAGGCCTGATATATCCGCAATCTCCGTCACACTTTTCGTCGGACATGATCAAGAACTCCATATTCGACTTCAGAGTGATATCATCCAAAACTTCGGGCTTGGATGATCCCTCATCGCAAGTGGCACTTGCGTAGGACAAGGAATTACCCCAGCACCTGTCGATAGCGATGGGTTAGATCATGCCTATCACCCTGTAGAAGGCCGACTTACATATCCCAAACGCCGGAACCCTGTCCACCCTTGTGGTTCAAGAAAACCAGTCCTTGCGCAATTCCTTTCTCGGAGTCGTAGTATGCAGTCCGTGTGAGTGCACCCTTCTGCTGTTTCCTCCTGACATAATCCTCTCCAGAACCATGATGATGTCTGTGGTGTTTTGAGACATGAACTGATCGCTTTTCGGCGCGCTTAGTGTACTTCGATCCACTAGGGTAGTAGACAGCAAACTTCTTCAAGGTAAGCGGTCCCCGAAAGTGGAGTGAGAGCTGGTGATTGGTTAGTTAGCCCCAGACATTATTACACCAGGAAGATATTCACCTGTTCATCCAATGGAGCGAGATTGCCAGAATAAGACTTTGGCTTTGTGTCACACGCACAGGTTTTGGAGTCCATATTGACAACGTCATCGTACGAACCAGTGTCTCTAATGTTGGAGTACGTAATATGGTCGACGGCCTCGCAGTATGCGATTGAATTGATGGTCTTACAACCAGGATTTGCAACAGCACTTCCTGCAAGTGCGCCGAGTACTACAAGACTAGCTGAGAGGATATCCGCGAACGAAGGCATTTTGTGTTAAGCTGGGATTCCTTAGGGTATCCGATAGTAGTGTAATAATGGTAAGTTGATAGGATGACAAAAGAGTGTGTCTATCAACCGAATTAGTGTATATTAAGGGAGCGTGGGTCGCTGCGAAAACGACGTGGTGATGGTGATGGTGATAATGGGGTGGTAGAGACCGTGATGCTCCTCGTCCAGATGGATGAAAAGGATAGAAAAGAAGGAGTAGAACGAAAAAAGAAGGAATGGGGGGGAAGTGGAGAGGAGAGGGATTTAAAGGGATATTATTTCGATTGAACGATAAGAGGAAGAAGCCATCGTGCACCGGCGTAAACGGCAGGCGGCATATGCTCAAAGAAACATCGCAACTGACTCGGGAGTACCTTGCAGCTGCATGTCGGGTGCCACGGAGGCGCAGAGTAGGCACAGAGAGTGGCTGGCGTGGATGGTAAGACATAACAGACGCCTCACGGCACTCACCACCACCGCGTTTGTTGGAGTTTTAATTTCCCATTGCTTCTTCCTGATGGGCTGACGCCGGGTCTACTGTTGGGAACGTTGGTATAACTGACACTCAACTCCCAGCTTATTCCTGTTACTCATAGAAGAGGGGATTATACTTAGATATGTTTTCATCACCGTCAACTTCAACCTCTTGCGACATCGTTGTTCTCGAATTGAATTTTCGATACATCAATAGGGGGCCGAAAGACCCTGTACTAAACGCTCAACGCTCAACGCCAATACTACACTACTGAAGTGCTTTTAGACACTTTAATAAACCAGCTACCTAGGAAGAATCCATCCATAGGCAAAAAATTAGTAGGCCAATTCTAGCCTTGCAGTTAGCAACCCCAACCCTCCTCCGCAAGCCGGTCCGAGCCTCTTGGACATTCGAGAACTGGTCTACTCTGTTCTTCCAAGCGGATGAACTGCAAAATGCGTAAGGTACCCGCGACCCGGCAATTTTACCTCCTGCAATCTGATAGAAATCGTTTTTGAAGCCGCATTACCGAGGATCATGAAACACTCTAGCATTCGTAAGCAAAGAAAGGCGGAGAAAGCGAGAATCTCGTTATATCTGTGCAAGCTCATCGCCCACGAATTTATTCCGCCAATGATACTCGGGAGGTATAATCGAAGAGTAGAGTAACAAACACCGTCCTAAAGCAGCCTACCGCCCCGCCCCTGGTACCTTACGTGTACACCACTCATATCTGCTACCCTCACTCACTCCCGATACAATTCCAAATCGCCGTCTCCATCAAAACCTTGGTATACAGCCTATGCGCGACCTCCACCCACGGGGTCATTGGCTTCCCCTCCGGCTTCCCCAGTCCCTGAAAGAAAACACTTTTCAGCCCAAATTCTACCGCGTCTCCCTTAACCCTGGCGCTCATCTCAAAAAGCCTAACGTCCCTCTTGAGTGGACTATCCCCAGCCCTCACACATATTGTCTCGGGCGTTTTCTCTAGAACCTCAAAATGGTCTGTTATTTGTGTCTCTACATCGTACTGCGAGCTACTGAGTTCCAAAGGCGTCCATAGTTGATACGCCGTTAGAGGGCCCTGGTACTTCCGGTGGAGCAAGTGACGCTGGATTCGATAGCCTATTCTTGTCAGTTGTGCCGTCTGCCCAGCGGGGGTGGCGGTGGTGAATGTCATACCATTGCCGCTCCACACGCCGGCACAGAAGGCGCGGGTAAGAGCAACGGGGGTTTTATCTTGGAAAGTGGTACACGTCGAATACAAAGGTCGTGAGTAACAGGGTTGTTGTTGGGATTGAGTTGGCGTAATGCTTCGACTTGAGGAGCTCATCCATGAGCGGTGAGACCGGAACAAACTCGTCCTTTCGAGTCAGAAGAGCAAAGGTTGCGGCCGTTGTACCAACGCTGACGATTGATGTCTTGAGGAGAGCTTTGATGATGCCCATTTCTGATAGGGGTCGGATAATAGTGGGCTGTCTGTGAGCAACTGAAGCTAGTGGAGGTCTAGCGCGTTCACAATCTCATTCCAAAATGATATGGTAGGTTCATCTCCGTACGTTCATCCTTGACTCGTAATTTGAATGCACAGTATACAACGTCCTGTATGTACCCATGATGTTCCGATGGCGGATTATTCGACCGTCGTTGTCCACAATAGCAAGTGCACCAGCGATTGGTTAAAAGTATGTTGTACTTAACAGCAATCCGCTTGCACAAATATCGATGTAGCCAGCCAGTTCAGTACCCACAAAAATGCCCGGATCCCATATACTCCGCCCGCCCGCCCGCCCGCCCAAAACGCTAACGCCACAAACAAGAAAATCTAACTTCCATCATTCCTAGCCCTTATCCTAGTCCACCTCCCAACACCCCCTCCACTTAACGATGACGGTCTCAAAGATGGAGATGCACTTTCAGCCGCCTGTTCTTCTGTTATCCCCGCCACTGACCTTCTCCGTATAGCCTTGGTCTCCTTCTCCGCATCCGGCACCATGTCCCAATCCGCCACGATGGTCTCCCCTTGCAATGTGTACCGTATCCGATCAGCGATCAAGTTGTATCGAAGCTTAAAGTCTCTCATTACCGGCTCGAAACGCGAGGATGCGAGATAACCGTTGATGGTTGCATGCGACACCTTGCCAAATGAGGGGTTGGTCACCGCAGTGCTGTCTTTTGCAACGAGTAGCTTCCACATGCAGTGCCCTATGTTGCAAGCATCCTCAACCTCGTTGATGTGTAGACCTTGCGAATAGCATAACCACGCAATGTCTAACGCAAGCATTGATACACCTTCAATAAACTTGGAATGTGCAGTTGGATTTTCGCGAGCTAGAGCTAGGAGTGGAGACTCGGCATGGAGGGACCGAGCTGCCATATGTCGGTTATTCAGTAGCCCACGCAGTGAGGTATACGGATTATCTCGTCCTGAGAGTACTATTTCATTTGGAAGCTTGAGTCCAAGATAGTGCGATACCAGCACAAGGAGATGCGCAAGATGGTCCAATGAAACGTTGAGACTTGTATGAGAGTGTACTATACGGCACACATATCAGCGACTCTACCGACGATCTGTAGCAATAGGAACTACCCACCATTCAGGCCCACCAATAAGTTGGGCAACAGAACCCCACCAATCGAATACTCAACCCTCCCACTCCTCCGTCGTTTTAATCGTAAACCATACAACCCCGCGGCTTCACGACACAGAAAGCTTCGAGCTTCGACGGTGCGCGTATACACTAGCTTCCACTTTTGATTTATCCGTTTGATATCCGTTTTCATCAACTCCAGCATGCCAAGTCGATTCTGCTCAGCCTCATGGGCAACATCCAGTCTTCGTCTTCTAGCTGCGATATCGTTGCGTAGTTTCTCTATGCGTACTCTATCTGCGCCACACGCATGTTAGGGAGGGGCCTTCACTCGAGTACAGGATTAGACCATACCAGCTCTGATAGACTCCCTTAGCCTTTCGCTCTCCTTCTTGGTTTCCTCCACCCTTTCTTGGATTCCATCCGTCCTTGCTACTGCCGCCTCACCCACTCCCCTAGGGCTCTCGAGGTACTCCTGTATCTTCTCCGAGGCGGCATCACGTTCCGCAGTCTTGAAGAGAAACTCAGTCCGTAACGGCCATACGGTAGTCTGCGCGCACTGCACACATGTGACACGCTGACTATGTCTGTCGCATATACCGCATTGCATATTTCGCTGTCTGTTTGTGCGCCAATTTCATAGGTTCATGAATCAGTGCGGATGGAAGCCAGGGAATAGGGTGAGTTGCTGCTATCAAGGGCTAGACATCTGCTTTGCGGTGAGTCAGAAAGAAGGAAAACTAGAATGAGCCCACAGACAAGCTTCCTGAGATCTGCGCCTGATAACATGTTGAGGTTGAGAAATGTGGCTTGCAACAGGGTAACTAAATGTGAACCTTACCCTTACCACACCTACCTCACACTCTTCAATAATAAACACCCGATATTATCACGATTATTCAAGACCAAAAAAATGGATCCGAGTATTTCAACCAGCCCTCGCAGCTCCTCGAGCCCCTCAGGTACTGCGAGTTCTCACTCCTCAAGGACTCCCACTCCCCTCACAGGAAAAAAAAGGCCTCGTGAGGAGTCTGGATTTGAAGCCATAAGAGACCTGCAGCACCAAGTCACTCCACAAAGAGAGATAGGAACCAATTCCCAAAATTTAGCGATGAATAATGGAAATTACCTCTCTTCAACTTCCGAGAATCAACCCAAGATAACGTCTACATCTTCCTCATCCGGAGAGCACCCGCGACAATCACAGCAACCGGAAACAGGCACATCAGCAACCCTCAAAAGCACTGAAAATAACCTACCAGAAAAAGAAAAGCGGGGTGCATCAGCAGACGATCTTCTTGTCCCGCTGGCAGACTTCGATTGGACTGGCTTTGAAGCTCAATGCAAAGCAGACCAGCAGAGTGTGGATGGCGAAGAGGTAGCTCTGCTGGAAGAATTCCACAGTTGGGTATGGGTAAGTTCTCCTCAACAACTTGCAGCAAGGGATCCTAGTGGCTTAATTAATCTCGGGTTGTTTCTTAGCTTTACGAACTGTGGGTAACTTGTAGATCACAGAGCCAGGGTCTTCGCTTGAATCGAGAGTATGTACTCATTCTTCGACAGTGTTACTGTCATGTGAGTTTACTGGTTCTAATACAGATGCAGGATGGCAACCATCACTAAATGGATGCAGTTAGAGGAAGCAAAAATTGAACAGACCCGTGTTCAACATACTGAATCTGCCCAACGGATTTCTACTATTCTGGGCCTCTCTACGGTGCTCTCTCCACCCTCCGGAAAGTAACGAACTGTTATCGGTTCGAATACTTCTTATTGTTTCTCTGCAAAGGTTATGGATGATTTTCCGGCGATATTCTGTTGATATATCATTAGCAACTTTCTAGTTACCAAGGAGGATGGTGTGAAAAAAATTGAAAACCATAAAACCAGTGTCTTCAATCTAACGTGTGAATTTCTGTAGTCATATCGCCAATAAACAGTGTGATAGACAAAAAAAAGCCACGAGTAAAGCATGCAGCAAAGATACCCCAACATCAAAACTGCGCCAACAATCGCATCTTGCGCTGTTGCCGCTCTACCTCCACATACAGGTCTTAAGTTAATCAGTCCAACCACAGCACGAAATATCATTTATTCTGTTCAAGTCCAACGCCGTGGTCTCCAGAAATTCCTGAAGTCGGGATCTATGCTGTCTTCGGACAGTAGCAATTCTGGTTGCAAGCAAGATCTAGCTATTGTAACTCTAGTAGAGTTATCTGCATATGCCAATACATTGAAACCCCCTCCCTGCAAATCCTGCCGGCATTCATCTATGGCCTCATTTTGCAAACAGTAATGTTCATATAAATCCTTTTCAACACCGCCATTACTCCAGGCATAGATCTCCGGCGTCTTTTTTTGGTTACACACATTACTGCTATCGTGGTTGAAGTCACCAATTTCCGGATCAAGACCATCTCGCGAGTGATCATGCATGAAGTCTCGGTTTCGATATCTTACCACATCTTGAGAGTAGTTGGTTTCATTCGCTTCCACATGTTGTAAAGAACTATCCTTGGGGTCATAAACATTATCCCTTAAGTAGAAGCTATGATCAATAGAATCAGTTCCCAAGTCTTCAAGCGAAGGTGTCTGGTATGCTTCCTCATGTAAGTTTGAGGCACTGCCAACAAACTCTGCAGAAACGTGGCGGGCCGGCTGATAATCGCGCTTCTCGTTGGCAATATATTTAGGACATGGTCCTGGTGATGTGTCGAGTATGTGAGAGTATTCTCTCACTTGATGCATCGTTATCGGTGTATTCTCTTCGGTGACCCGAGACGTTGAAATGTCTTCGCAAATGCGCAATAGCTCAGCAACCGGAGACAAAGACGGCTACGCAAGTCAGCATCGTCTCTTAACAACCTTGCAGCAGCTAGTATTACCTGCGAAATTTTTGTAGGCTCTTTCCGTAGAAAGATTTTGGTGCAGGAAACTGGTTTTCCTTCGACTTTCGTATCCAGTTTGGATTGACAGCCTACACTTTCGTCTCGTTGAAGATTTGGAATAGTGGTCGCAGAGGTTGGGGCATTTATTCTTGTGGGGCTATTATTTGGCGAATGGCGGTGATGTCCCGACTGAAACCGAGACTGCGTCCCAAGCCGGGAATACTCGGAATGATCATCAAGGTCAAGTGTGATCGATCTTCGTGAATGAAACGAAGGGGTCCGACCAGACGACATATGACCACCCACCGAATCGGACGTGGCCGTTGTTGTCGCGTTTTCGGGAATGGTTCTGTGTGCATGGATGTACCCGTCTCCGACAGAACTGACAACAGTGTGGCCCTGGGCTTTTTCAGCTGTGTCTAGGGGTAGAAGGCTGGTATCACTCCGTGTCTTCTCTTGGATGCCTCTGTCCAAATTTCGTGCATTTTTATTGCCAGAAACTTCTTCGACTACTGGATGTAGGGGATCTCTCTTCCGGAGGAAATCCACTTCAGAAAACGACAGATCCGGTACTACCACATATCAGTAGAATTCTGACCATGGTGACTGAACAAAGCCTACATCCTTTCCGTTGCGTTGGTGAAGATGCCCGGCCGTTTCTGAAAATCCCCAATTTATGAGACGGTTGTAGCTGTGCCCACAACAAATAAGGATTTGTAAAATTTCATCGTCCGAGTAGGTACGCACCGTGATCCGCTGGTTCGCTATATTTTCTGCGGAGTACCCTTCAATAAGAGCATCTGACTTATTTCGGGGTGCAATTTCCCCATTTTTCTTTCTCTTTTTGGTTGCTTTGTTGGTCGCTTTGTCTTTTTTCGGAGGCTTGGACTTCTGGCCTTTTGTAGCTGCATCCTTCATCTTGTGTCGTGCCCTTTTCTCAAAATTCTTAGTCCTCCGGCCATCAACATGTTCCTCGGTATGTTTCCCATACTCCCAACGGGATATATCTTTAACCTCATCGTTGGACTCCAAACAGGTGTTTGTGAGGTCCTTCATGGTGGTACCCCGCTGAGCAAATTGTATCAACGTGCTATCTGGTGACCGAGATTTCCGTCTTCGTTTCCGGTCGCCGGGGGCCATATCATCGGGTCCATGGGTGATCTCTGGATGCTTGCTATTCGTGCCAATCTCTTGCATGGAATTGGTTTCCGGTAGGCGTCCACGAGGAGGATCTTATCACCGTTAGCTGTTGTCCCAATCATGAAGCGAGAATGCATGAGCAATATACCTACATTGCACTGTCCTATTGCACGCATTGTACGCATGATGTCGGTCTCGATAATCCCTTATGCTATGGTCCGAGTCCCGGACTTTGCCGCTGGTTTCCGAGATCTCTGGATCGTTGTGCTCATGCAGGGCTTGCTGTTGGAGGACAAAAGAAGTAACTAAATCTGGACCGTCTTCATCATAATACTGTTCGAGCTTATGCAACAGCTCGGCAGTGAGGACCATGATTAAACCAGTTGAGATGCGCAGTACTTGTGATCCTAGCGTTCCGAGTGATTGAGGTCTTATGTTGGAATCCCCGCAACGCAAGTGTGTTTCATCTTGATGGTCGTAAGGCAGTGGATAGCCAACAGGTGACTTGTAGGAAACCAGAGTTGTGGTTGGGATTAAAGTAGTAAGTCAGGTAGAGGATCTTGTTTTCGGGTTGCCGCAGCAAAACAATTGAGTAAAGAGACAGTTGACCAATTTTCCGGGTCCCTTGGCATCGCTTTTCAGACCCCAGGCGCATTAGGTTTACGGGACGAATGTTGAAAAATTGGGCGGACTCAAGTGGTTAATTGATTAACTAAGAAAGTAGAGAGTGTGCTACTTACTCGGTGGGTATTATAACATATTCTACTAGGGGAAGTAACTCTTGCAAGGCAGTGAGTGATGAGACATGATCGAGATCACTCCTCGCTAGAGGAATTTGGAACCCGGCATCTATGCAAGAATTAATATGGCATTTGCCAACATCTGCCGAGTTGGATGTTTCTTACAAACAAAAATCTGAGTGTTGAATACGATATCAAGCCCTTCTCTTCCTACTACTACGCAATAGCTTCCCGAGAGGATAACCCTTAGTCTGTATTTATACCTAGAGTAAGCACTGGTGAGATTCCACCGATACTTACGTCCCTGACACAAGTCCGGACAGAAGAGTAGCTAACCCCATAGCTATTGTTTAAACAATGGATCGTACTTCTACACCACTGGCTAGGCACCCCAGCCAGAAGAAAAACTCTCTCTTATACCTTAGAAGCGGTGAATATAATGTCTATATAACTCTGCAGGGCGGCATATTTTGGCTTAAAGGCAGGGTATTTGCAAATATCTCCTGATCTTTACGAGGATAGTTATCTACAGACACTGTAGATAGCGCAGATTTAGGTGTTTCTGATTATCCATCCTGCGGGATAGCTTACGCTTGTTGGGCCGTTGATATATACAACTCAAGGGCAATCAATGGAACACAACGGCATTGGACTTGACTTAGGACTATCTTTATCTATAGCGCGCATTCTTCAGCTTTGTTTTACTCCACACATTTAAGTGTAGGTCTTGAATTTCTGAAGATGCATGGTTGATTTTATCATGCTTCAAGCTTCACCCTGGATCAGATACTGAGTTGCTATAATACTATTCTGCCGGTCTCCTTCTGAGAAGGTGACAATGCATGACTATATTTTCAAGGAGATGCTGAAGCGCCGGGTGCGAAAAATGGGAATTTCTGGCGCTTTGTATCTGTGTTGGTTAGCTATTGGGTTTCACCATCGGCGCTTGTATGTCTGTGATATCAAATGGGTTAGTTTAGTCTAATAAAGTCCATCTTGGCAACAGGGAATATCAATCAATATAAAGTAGCAGCAGTAGAAGCAGTATTGGAAACGAGAGTGCATCAGTACCCCGCTGTGACCCGCATTACTTGTGGCAGAAATACTCTCAAGTACCAAAACTTCTGAGTGGCCGAGATTTGCTTGATATGGAGATTGGCCATTGCAGAATTACTGGATCGAGTAAGTTTTGGCCAATTGCATCTTTTGGTTCTTAATGCGGGCCCGAGTGAGTAACCAGGAGCCGCTCAGCCAACTGAGGGGTAGTCCCATACAATCTATGATGTCACTTTGCATCTTTAGACACAATCCGCGATTAGTATTATCAACTAGATCACAGCATCGGACTCCATCTTGTCCCATTAACTTTAGTACATCATCTTAGCGGTATAGAATCGCATCGTTCGCGTCGCTTGGAAGACAACATCTCCATATATGTCTCTCCAGATGAGTCAAGTACTGGTACTAAAGTTGGTGATTCTGGCAGCTGCAGGCCATGCATTTAGAATGGAACTAGGAAGTGCCCAGTGATCTTCACCCCAAACTGCCAGTGACACAGACCAATCTTTATCAAGTGACGCCGAGGCGCTTCCTATTCTGAGCAACCACTAAACAAAGAATAACTGCAATTCATGATAATAATCTAGAACCCTGATGGCCGTGGTCAGAGATTTTTGCTGTCAAAATGACGTCGACAGATAAAGTAATAGGCAGTAGGAAGAGAGGAAATGAGTGGAGTTTTGCGGAGTAGGGCTTCCAATTCTTGCTCTAGCAGATGGATGGAGCATAGAGCACATAATAATGCCAGCAACAGTAAACCTAGCCCCAAGCCCCTCTCTGCTGAGTGAGTCTTCTTTCTCTCGAAACACGGCTCTCCTCCCGCTCCTCCTTTTCTCTCACACCTTACCATTATCCTACTCCAACTGCTCCAGTTTTTCTGCTGAACAGTCTTTTCTCAACCAACTTCCTCCTCCCTACTATCTACTTCCTTACCTCACCCTCACTCTCTCTCCCCTTCCTACCAACAAACAAACGTCCAGGCATGCTCTCTCTCTCTCTCCGTCGCCGTCGTCTCCGTCTTCTCTCGGACGGCTGCCCCGCAGTCTTTGTCTGCCATAGTGTTAAATGATGTGTTCAGTTTGTTGCACCCGCGAAAATCAACCTTCGACAATCATGTCGAAACTTTTTGTTGGGTTTGTCTTTCTCGTCATAATTATTCTGTTGTCGCTTTTATTTATCGTATGACCATGCGCACAATCATCCATTGCGCATTTGTTTGGAGATGATGTTCCCCGCTGCCCGACTCGGCGTGGATAATTACCTGTGGTATTTTACGCCCGCTGTCACATTGCTAACACCTGTACAGGGGCCTCGCCTGGCACACTGATGATGTGACCCTCCGGGCCAAATTCGAAGAATTTGGTGTGGTTGAGGAAGCAGTAAGTTTGCTCCGTGTGCTTCTGTCGAAGTGCGCCCCCCCGCTACGTGATTGCAATGGGTGGTTGACTTCCATTGTAGGTCGTCGTCAAGGATCGCGATACTGGCAGATCCCGCGGATTTGGTTTTGTTCGATACGCCACTGACGAGGATGCCGACAAGGCTGTAAGATTTAACCACTGTTTAGCCTTGATATGCTATCTTAATTAACTTTGCCGATACAGATCGCCAATATGAACGACTCCGAGTTCGATGGACGCAGAATTCGCGTCGACAAGGCCACTGACCGTCGAGGTGGTGGTGGTGGTGGCGGCGGCGGTTATGGCGGCGGCGGCGGTGGTTATGGCGGCGGCGGCGGTAGTTATGGCGGCGGTGGTGGTGGTTATGGTAAGTAACATTGTACTTTCGATATCCAGTCAAATACTGATGTTTATACAGGAGGACAACAAGGAGGAGGTTACGGATACTAAGCTTGAAAAAGGTCCGAAGTCTGGTTGCGCGGCTATACTAACTTGGTGATGGTGGCGGAATGTGTCTGTTAGGTTTTGGTCGTGAGCTTGGTCGTTAGTTTCGTTTCAAATGCACATTTCCTTATTGTATACGGGCTTTCTTGTTTGCTTTTATGTTCGCAGCAATCTCCGGCGCAATCATGAACGCAATCTAAAGGAATGAATTCTCGAGATGATGGAATGATATCTATAATTGGTATCTCTAGTGCTTCATTTCTATGTCTAAATCCCCGGCGTCGGTTCCGTTTCCTCCATAATGGTAGCTGGGCAGTCACACCTGTTCAACAGAGTGATCGATACCGTTAACCTTATCTTCAGTTTGAAGGATGGCTACTTTGCGGAAGAGACTCCTGATGTGATTATCCTTTGACCCTGGGCTGAGTTCTTCGAGAGACTGATGCAACTTGTACAGATAGTCTTTATTCTCCCCCGAAGGACCTCTTGAGTTATAAATATGTTGAGCAAGTTCAGTTTCACCTGGGACAGCGTTCTTTGCAATGAACTGAGGATTCTCCGGAGTACCTCAACTGGAATTAGCCCACATTATCACTGGAAGGGCCGTGGTCGAGGTGGTACCAATATAAACGAGCGCTTTGATCGGAGGAAGCACCTCCTCAGTCTGGTATACATCAACGTAGTGAATCGACTTATAAATGTCAGCCAATCACTCATCATTCACAAAGTCAGCTTGATAACATACATAGCCATTGATCTCTCGTATATCGAGATATCTTGATAAAATTGTTAACATGGGTGTTCTCCAAACGACGGTGCGGAGAAGCCATACTCTTTCACACTTTCCACTTTGGCCGCCGGGATCCGGTATGCAGTGCCCCAGACGATATCGTCTGCTTCATGGTGATCACCAAGCCCTTCCCATATGGATCTTTCTATCAGAGTCACCACACGTCCGGGCCTATGTAGTTAGCTAGTAAACCCAGAGCATTGGATGTTTGTCTTGTATTGGGATCCTACGCTTCAGGTGTGCCCCTATGATCCTCGCTGTATTTCATCAGTTCCATTCAGCTTCGAGAACTTGCAGTTTATATTCGAACCTAGCCTTTGAGAAAGGGTCAGCATTGAGCTGTGTAGTTCACTAAAAATTGAATGCGCGACATACTTGCCAGAAACGCCTTACGTAGCCTCTAATGTAACCTGGCAATTTGAGGTCTGCGGCCGCGTCAGACGGCAAGCATTGGAATGCGTAGCCAACGCGTACCATAGTCTGGCGGAGGCTTCCAAATTAGAGATCTGAATGAAAGCGTAAAGTCAGCCTTAAAAAATATAGCACTAAATTAGAAAATGCAAGACACTGAAGGGATTTGAAGCCTGGGAGGCGGAGATCGAGGAAAGAGGAGTACCCATATCCAAATAACCAAAATTCAGCTGGTGGGTCTTCCATATCTGCGGTACCGGTATGGTCAGATATTTATCTCTGCTTGTTCAGCTACCAGCGAGAGAAATACTGAATATCTACGAGCGGTGAAGTGAGTAGTTGTGGAGGAAGGACAAAGTTACGTGAGGACTTGGCGTATCTGCCCCTCACTTCCTACGTAGTACTAAGTACCTTACCAGCCACGAGCAAGCCTTGCGTGTACCTATGCTACTTAGTATGAAGTAGAGTACCTTGTAGATATGCTCCGAACCCTTACGTTGCCCCCGCCTTCTCTTCTTCCACTCCCATTCACGTTCACATTCACATTCACCTTCCCCCCATTCACGTTCACATTCGCACGAGGCTGCAGCCCTTCGAAGCTATCACAGATCTGCACATTCTTACAAATAACCCGCTCCGCGCCTGTTCTCTACACGCTTGGTTAGAGCGCTCCTGTTGATATCATTGCTTGCTGCACGCCAGCTGACTCGAGAATCCCAAGTCTTCTAACACGTATCGCCAAAAATTATGGCGTACTACAACAAGAACCCTGATGCTCTTCCTGCGTAAGTTCTGGAGATCTGCGCTCGAGCTACAAATACTTCTTGTCTACTCTTGCACCCCGATCACTCTGATACGCACGATATGGCACATATACTGACCAGCAATGCTTCAGTCACGCCGAACCAGAACAGGTTGGTTACAGTGTCCAGCTACCCCATCGCTCAGAGTCATGCTGATACCCACCTCACAGGCCGCTCAAATGATGACAGATCACCATGACAATCGCCCCACCTCTCGCCCTCCCCCAAACCAGGGTGGTTATGGAAAACCGATGTCTCCACGACCAGATGCCTATGCGCAGCACCACCAACAGCGCCCTGTTCAACAGCACCAGGGCTATGGCGGAGTCGGCTATGGACAGCCTCCCCCACACAATGCATATGCGTCGCCACCCACGCAGCATGGGTTCGGACAGCGTCCTCCACCAGTATCTAGGCCGCCCCCTACGCCCGCACCTCCAGCAGGCAATGGTGCTGACCCGACGCTATACCCACTTTTCAAGGCGGTTGATAAAGATGGTGGGTACTTCTTCGCAGGCGGAGAGTGGAGGAGGTTAACGCGACTTTAGGCAGTGGACAGTTGAGCGAGAAGGAGCTTCGGGCGGCGCTGGTCAATGGAGACTGGACTTCTTTTGATCCGCATACTGTTCGAATGATGATTAGGTATGATTTTCAACAAATCTCCGTGCAACTACCCTTGCTAAATGCTGCGGAAACAGGATGTTTGATACCGACCGCTCGGGTACCATCGGATTTAGCGAGTTCTGGTTGGCCGCCCCCACTGCACCGAGTCACATTCCATGATGTTAGCTAAACGTCAGTTTCCAGTGGCCTTTGGGGATTTCTTGCCGCTTGGCGTTCCCTTTTTGACCGCTTCGACACTGACAAGAGCGGCAACATTTCATACCAAGAGTTTCAAAACGCGCTCGCCGGTACCTAGCTTTCCCTTCCTAGGGAACCACATTTATCTGATGTGTTTGTATGGCAGCATTCGGTTACCGACTATCTCCGCAATTTGTGCAGCTGCTTTTCAGGTCGTACGACCGAAGAGGTCAGGACTCCTCGCCGCAGCCACCAGCCCAGGAAGGTGGGAACGGGCTTTTCGCATTTGATATCTCCCAATTATAGGTTTAGCTAACGTTTGGGCGCGGGGGTTGATATAGGGCAAAACGCAATCTCATTTGATTTGTTTGTGCAGAGCTGTATCTCGCTGAAGCGGATGACGGAGGTGTTCAAGAAGTACGACGATGACAGGGACGGGTACGTACAGAAACCACCGGATGCTAATAAGCAGTAGCTAATACCCTGTATAGTTATATAACCCTTAGCTTCGAGGAATTCCTAACAGGTAAGCCTACTACGTTACGTTTTTGGAAACCCCGCTTGAAGGCTGCTAATTGCTGGTCTGGCGCGGGTTCTTTCTGTAGAAATTCTGCGACAACGTTAATGACTCTAAAATTTGGAATTATTGGAAAGCAATTTAGTTCTCAATACGACGATAGAGTACTCATTGAACGGCGGGACTATGGATAGTTGGGTGAGGGGTTATGAACGGCCAGGTTCGTGGTGATGGGAAGTTTCAATACCCAATACTACATGCAAATTGAGCTAGTGAGGGGGTTATTGGGTGCTATGCTTTCTTTTTGCTGTGTCCTTGCCGTTTTCTATGTGGTTTTAATATAAACAGTTCATTCTTCTGCCTCTCCTCCTGGTGAAATGCCACACCCGGCACGCGGCCAAAGCAAATTGCTTTCTAACTAATGGTTGGGGCACTACTGTAACGAACATGAATACGTTATGCGTTACGGAGCTCCGTATGTTAGGTGAGATGTCCGAATCCCTTGTCACGGACCCCCAAAAGCTTATCACAACGACATCGTCGGAAATAATACAACATCACATTTTGATGGCTGTTCCGAGCTCGCTACTTAAGTACAGTATGTGTCGGCTCAAGTCTCGTCCATGGCACAACCCCGTACACTATCCATCACTCGATGTCTTTTGTAGCACAGATGTTGCATGTGTACTTGGATCGTGAGTCTCAGAATCGTCTGATGTCTTGTATGAGAATGAAGACTTGTATGAAGATGGTGGCTGTATGAGGATATGCATCAGGACCAGGGTGATGCGTCTCATGTCAGATAGAGCATACGCGTACGCATATG
>Ga0307512_10000508_pt1 | contig 57122 bp, 71 predicted proteins | sample 14_EM_MG_FD_200267 | JGI IMG/M metagenome (GOLD analysis project Ga0307512, IMG submission 200267) | Populus trichocarpa ectomycorrhiza microbial communities from riparian zone in the Pacific Northwest, United States - 14_EM | ecosystem: Host-associated > Plants > Roots > Unclassified | place... | reverse complement strand
TCATTTCGAAATAGTAATGCCAAGTTTCATGTCATGACTCAGCAAAGTATTCTATGTTCATTACATTTTTCAAAAATAAAAGTAGCTGACTTTAATCAATTGAAAAATGTATCCAACTAGGCTATACTTATTTTGGAACACTATACCAAGTTTGAAAATCCCATCAAATTGTGGATGCAATATCACTGAGTATGATTCGTATAACTGGACCCGACAAAATCAACCAAATGCGAACTTGACTTTCAAAAACCTTCAAAATGCTCAGAATGCTCAGAATACCTTTTCCACTTTTTGCTGATGAATGTCAATATTTTACGGTTAACAGTAGCATATCTGAATGCGACCATAAATGTGGAACACGAAACGCGGAACCGGAGATTGGAACCGATAGGTCTAGCCAAACCTAGCGAAACCCACAGGTTGATGGGTATGGGTCCGGGTCTGGCCTGCCAAGAGTCAGCGGGTCGGGTTTTTGGACGGGTCAGGAACCGAACCGACCCGTTTTTGCGGTCCAAACCTGGACCACTGGCAGGTTACCCGGACCCGTTGCTAACACTATGTCAGAGCCATCAGAGCACCTGGGTGTTTCTGACGGAAACCACGGTTGTTGCTGATGTAATCTGAATACTCTAAAATACTTTTGCAGTCTCCTAGAGACTAAATTGCATTTTCTTAATATGAAGCAAGTCAAATCTCAATTCGTTCACTTTGATTCCAAACTATTAGTGTTGGTCTATAGTAGATGGCAGGATTAACCCTTCCTTAGTTGGTGCTAACTCTGATTTTCTGGCCACAGCAAATGTCAAGGTCAAATCCATATTAGAGTGTCTTGAATTAGCTTAGGCACCTTTAGAAAGTACTTTGAAGACTTCACTGCAGGTTATTGGCATAGTAGTAGTTGTGCAGATATACAGTGTAGTAATGTCTCCAGGCTATTTCCCCTCACTTTTTCTTGCATCTCAATTTGGGACAGGTTGACTTAGCCTGGCTCAATCTAGCTTAGTCTGGCTTACTATGTGATGTATGCCACACACGTGTTGATTTTATACTACCACACACACTCGACAAGGGCCGGGGTACGAGGCCACTGGAAAAGGAGCGTCCACTGCCTGTCCCGAATATCCGTCAGACGATCTTGAAGACCAAGAACTCCGAATTGATGTTACACTAAGTTTTCACAGCGAGTGGTTACAGTTATGCACTAAATATGCGGTCGAGACAAGATTGGTACCCCAAGACACTATCCCGAGGTTTTACCCGGGGACTTACTTTTGCTACGGGACGATATCCTGGTTTCGTTTTTACCCGGACCGAGGTCTCGAGACTCCGTGAGTGATATGTTGTGATTATTTAGCGGAGAAACTCTCGCAACCAATATAGGTCAGTAGACTATCATAGACTACTATAGGAGTCTACTACTTCCAGAACTTTTTGAGCGTGTTGCAATCCCATGGCGGGAGTAGAAGACGGTATTCTCTTCAGGATATTTGTGGGTTGATATGTGTGGGTTTATGCATGAACTGCGTGAATATGGGTAGAGTGGTCTCTCGCAAGATCTATGGATATCTGCAGGCTGATCTGGGTTCCTTATGGGTTGATCTGCACCGGCCGCCGCGGAGGAGGACTTTATGTTGCCAATCTGCCAGTCTGTGGACCAGATGGCGGTCAACCTTGCCGCCTCGAAATACGAAAAAGGAATGACAATCGCTGGGAGACTCCCTCGAGATCCCAAGCTGCAATTAAAGAAGTCATGAATCAATCCATCCATTCATGATAAGATGAAGGATTTTCCACGATACTATCAACACTGTTGGTGTGACTCAAGCTCAAAGGGTCTCTACGGAGTACGTTCAAACGTTGCTACTACCTCCTAACTCTGATCTAAGTTCTCAGAAACATCTTCCTGTCACATTGTGTAGGTCAGGTGTATGCAGTCCTGGTCCAGTAAATGAATGGGCACGGTTGGGAATCATGATATCTTTTCATCGGTGACGGTATCGCCGGTTTATGTGAAAAATCTCTGCTACGGGATTGGATACACCATAAGAACGTTCGGCTGGGGTGGATCGATGGAGCTAATATGTATTTCTCTATGCTTTGCTGATCCTCTCGATGCCAGCTTCTGCTCTAAGCTGTAGTGATGGTGAATCTATCGGCATTATGCATTCACTGTGAAATGAAAAGAACTAAGGAACTGCCACACGTACAGTCAGCAAGTCACCAGTTTTATTATCGAGAATCGTTCTACACACCGTCTCGAGGCATATGGTGGATGAAGGCTTTGAGGATGATGATGGGGGGTGTTACGATGTTAACTGGTAGCTCACCAATCACATTAGACGAGATAAGAAGGGAGAGATAGGTTAAACTAGCAGCTTGCCCTTCGCTTCTATTGGAGTACTTGTTATCTGGGTAGTAGCGCCAAAATTTGTGGCAAAGTCGCTGCACCTGGTGGTTAGAACCACATCGCTTTTGATGAGAATAATATATCTATCATCACGACAAATGAATCTATCCATCACGTATACGACCCAGCTACCGTGTAAAGTCTGCACTTGAAAGTAGTCCGCAGCCAGGTTAAAGCAACAGAAAGGCGTTTACCGAGCTTAAAATGGTCGGCAACCACTGAACTAAGGTAAATCCAAGTTTATGCGGCAGGGTCAAATCACATAGTTAGCCGAGTCTGTCACCACACCCCGCCCTGCTCGTCCATCCTACTTTGAAGTGCAGACCCCATCCATCAATCAATACATGCACATCGTAACGTAACCGTCCAATTCCGTTGTTTTTGACATTGCTTCATACTCCCCTCCTCTCGTCTGTGTGCGAGTTGTGTTCAATGGAGCTCCTCCATTACACACTTTGCGCAGACGACTCCTACGACGACGTCTATCTGATTCCAGTTCGCGTTAATCGCTACGCTCAAGTCACCACCTATTGACATTCCACTCTCAACCCGACATCAATTTCACCAATTACTCCCACATCCCCCACTTTCGCTATGCCTGAGCCGCATGATGTAGCATCGCCGGCATCTCCACCACCGGCGCCGCCTTCAACAGGATCACGGATAAACAATGTGCTGTCGTCTCGTGCCGGAATCCTCACACCGGGCCAACAACTGGCAAAGAAGTATCGTACCGAGATTGCAGCGAGTGCGAGCAGTTGTGTTTCGACCTTCATCGCCGTACGTTACATTGAAGCGCTCTTCTGCACCCCCAATGAAGATTGTTGATAAGATTTCAGTTCCCGCTAGACTCTGTAAAGACTCGGATGCAAGCGTGAGTTTACTCTTCTCGGTGCCAGTGAAGTTGCTCTCTGTACGATCCTCCGGTAAACTAATTCGGTGTATTTGCACAACAGATACAAGTTCCGAAGTTTTTGGGATTGTGTCACGCAGACGAAGCAAACGGAGGGAATGCGAGGATTCTGGCGGGGTATGCATTTGCGACCCCCCAGTTTGTAGATGACTTGAGGAACCCATCACTAATGGATCCATGTTGTCTGGGCGAATCCTCAGGTAGTCTCGCTCCTCTGGCTTCAGTGACCCTGGTTCGGACAGTGTCGTTTTCCATCTATTCCAAGTCAAAACAAGTTTATGCTTCTATGTTGAGGCCGGTTCTTGGGGACAGCCTGATATCCCCACCGAACACACCGAGTAAGCCGTGCAATCCGATATATTGGTTCCTGTTTGTTCTCACCTATCCCTCATACATGCTATTGGTAATTAATATGGTCTTGTAGAGCTGGAGCGACGGCTGGAGGCGCTATAACCTTCATAGCATGTATGTGGTGACGATTCTGCTACCAGTAGATGCTAGCTGTGGTTGACATGGTGTATAGGCCCATTCGAGTTTACCAAACTGTCGGCGCAGATCGAGTTGTTGATGCTACGCTCGAAACGATCAAGCCTCGACGATCCAAGCCATATACGTAAATATAAGAACAAGGGAACACTTCAAGGAGCCAAGGATATCGTTAAAGCTAGGGGCCTGCTAGGCCTGTATTCTGGTTTCCATTTACATTTTGGTATGTACTCTAGCTTTGGGGGCTAAAGAGACGCTGACAGCTTGCAGTACGAGATAGCTTGGGTACAGCAATGTATTTCACGGTATTGTTGTGGAATTCACTGTGGGTGTTCAATGCTGATGGTAGACCAGTTTTACGAGGGGGGCAAGGCGCTCTTTTCGTCGCCAGAAGGTCCAAGTCCTTGGGGAATTGCGGTGTCCGGTGGTTTGTGTGGTCTGTTGAGTTGGGTTCTGGTAAGGGTTTTGCATGCAACCATGAGCAAGCAATCATTGATGTCTTTGCCAGATTTATCCCGTCGATTCCGCAAAATCTATTTACCAGAGAGATGTTCTTACCCACCAGCCAGGCCAACCCTTACCCAAAAGGCCGTTCAGGTTCTTCAACAGGCGGATGTAAGATACACTGTATTATATGCAAGAAATATGCTTACTGACGTTTCTCTAGGTACCGTGGTTTAGGCGTGTCCATGACACGCTCATGCATACTCAATTCTGTCTTCTTCTCTAGTTACGAGTACATCAAGGGTCGTGTAAACGACTTTGTGGAAGAATGAACAGTTTTTGTACTTTTCTTTTTGATATCAAGGCGTCATGGAATTCTTATCTATGTGTTCAACTAGTAGCATCTGGAGGCTTGTGTTTTCTTTTTGGGGAGTTCTTTTTTGGTCTTCTCATATCTGCCATGTATCATCCACACGACCACCACCACAATATGCAAGCAAATGTACAATGTTACCCTCGGGAATACAGGACTAATCATACCAACCAACCAAATAATACTAGGAATCAAAGAACGAGACAACTCCAAACAACCAGAATCTATCAATACAATAAACGCCAGAGTTAATGAAACCTACGTAAAAGATGCTCGTGTTATGGATCAAGCAACCATAGGTTCCTCCACCCCCCGTTGAATCTCCGCTCTCCTCGCCTTTGCCCGGGCTTTTGCCTTCCGAGCTCTCTCCTCTTCTGCCACAGCATTAGATTCTGGAGTAGTATCCGGTACTGATGGTACTCGATCCTCTTGTGTGGCAACCAGTAGCTCCTTTCTTACTTCATTCTCCATCTGCTCCAACTCATCTTCCACCTCATCCTCATCTGTATTACTCATAACATTCGCCAACATATTGTTAATCTCTTTCTGATACTGGATGCCCTCTGCAGTTTCATCCATCAGCTTCTCTACACTCTCTAGTGTCATCTCTTTATGTATCTCCTTGAGCACGGCGTTCCCCTGACGGAGCCCATAAAGCACGTCCTTTTCAACCAGTGCAAACTCAATGGAGGAGGTAAGCTGTTCTAGGGTCTCAAGCTGTCGGTCGGTTTGCTGGAGGAGTGTTTCTTGGTATTTTCGCCGGCGCAGAGCAAGGAGAGCGCGGGGCTTATCGCCCCTCTGAAGGCAGACTTTGGCAGCGTTGTGCTCGGCATCAAGCACAGTTTGGATCTTTTTTTGGTATCTCTGGAGCTTGTCGCGTTGCACCTTCATGTCTAGGATTGCGCTGGTGGGTGGTTAGAAGAGCTGGAGCCGAATGGAAGCGGAGCGGGAAAGGGTACCGGTCTTGCGCGGTTATGCGACCGGAGCTGGAAGTGTTGCCCATGTTGATGGTGAGGTTTGTGGTTTGTCGGTGATGTGCGGAATTTCAGCTGGGAGTTGTCGTGAGTTTAAGCACTGGGGATCGTTTAAAGTTCAAAACAACGTCATTTGCCTTGGCGGCTCTTCCCAATGCCTATCAAGCTCTACGGCTACGCACTCTGCTTTTTGTACTATACTTGTCTGTCACACAGAAAGAGGGAGCTCTTCCTCCTGGAGAGTTATTTGAGTAACTATCGCAAATCTAAATCCATGCTTTCATTCAGCAGTCCAAGGTTCTCCAGGTAGCTGTTGTATGCGGTCTCCTCAACGTCTTCGTTTTTTCCTAATTGTCTGCGGTTTTTTTTAAAAGGATCATTACCTGAAGCTCCAGCGAACTGCTTGTAGGAATGCGCACACACCTCTTCTTGCGGTATGAAATCTGGTAATAATAGACTATACAGAGGTTTTTGACGAGCTTGTGTTCGAGACCCCGCTTTTCAGCGGCGAGACGCAGGAAGTCAACTGTATTGGAGATGCGGCGCGCGTTGTAATGGGAAGCGGGAGTAAAGCGGAAGGCACTGCGCAGCTTATTGCGGACAGTATAGCGTGCAGGAACAGTGTATTGGACGGCGGCGAGGGCGGCTTTATAGAGATGTCGGTAGGCAAGCCGGAGGGTTTGTGGTGATGGGGTTGACATTGTGGGCGGTAGTTCAACTGCCTTTAGTTTTGCTACTTTTGAGATTCCTCCAGAGAGCAAACGAGACAGCAGATAACAATAGTAGCTGATGAGACCCTTACCCGGACTCGACCCTACCCCGAGTCGATTTCGATGATTGGTGAGCTGAGCAGAGTTAGAGAGCCGAGGATGGTACTAACTACATCCAATATAGCATCTCCGCCTCTCCTCCTCCGTTCCTATACCTTCACCTAACCCCGACAAGCTACCGGTTCCCCCATTCACCCATCCATGACTACCTACGCAACCAGGATCTCAACTGCTTTTGGTGCTGGAGTCGATCGAGTCCGTCGCTGGTCTCAAGGTCAGGAACAACTTGATCGCTCTCCTCCCCGGTTCGCCACATCCGTCAGTGACGAAGATGCCATCTCCGATTCCGTTACACCACCCCATTCGCCGACAAACCCACACACACATCTTGCACCGGTTTCCGATACGGAAGAGGAAGATTCTGCGTCCGATCAAACCCTCGTCAGTATCGAGCCATCATCTACCTTTCGAGCTATCCCGACTTCCACCGATACATCCGATACAGTACAATCACCACCGCCGCCACCTTCAATGCCCCCTCCAGAGGGCCATCTGAATGCTGCTGCTGCTGCGACAACGTCTATTACAACGACTTCGCAAAGAGTTACACCAATTAAGGGCTCGGCGCTCCCTGAGGACGACGGCCAATCCCAGCTCCGCCAGAAGCTCTCTGATATAACTCGCTCTGATCTCCCCGAGCGCGAACGCGCAAAAAAGATGCACCAAATTATGACTGAGAAATGGAATGCGTCACGAGCATCTAAGGCTGCACTGCTAGCTGATTCACCTTCGGCTCCTACATCCTCCACCCTTGAGGCGACAGTGGATCCGGACCCCTCGGATAAAACAAACCCATACAAGCTCCTACCCGGCGATTCCGATAAGACATACTACGCAGGTCCAGGAAGCAATCCTGATAGTGAAATCGAGGAGCTGGGATGCTCGCATTACAGAAGAGGTGTGAGGTTGCAGTGTTCTACGTGTCAGCAGTGGCACACATGCCGGTTCTGTCACGACGAGAATGAGGACCACGCGCTGGTGAGGACGGAAACCAAAAATATGCTTTGCATGCACTGCGGGCGGCCACAGCCAGCACAACAGGATTGTAGGCATTGCGGCGTGAGGAGTGCTAAATATTACTGCGATAAGGTTTGTGCGCGATTCTTTTGTTGGTCCTGCCCTTGGAAGCCGAAAACTGACTATTTTGCGCTACGGATAGTGTAAACTTTGGGACGATGGTCCACAGAAAAGCATATATCATTGCAACGATTGCGGAATATGTAGGATAGGCCAGGGGTTAGGAAAGGACTTTTTCCATTGCAAGGTTCATCCCTCGTTCCCGGTTCTGGGGTTTGAAGAAGCAACAGATAAGCCACCACCATGCACCTTCATCCATAGCACTTCAACAGTGCACATACTGTTGCTTCTCCAAGCCGCAGTACTGCCAAACCCTGGTATATTGTTACTAAGGTTGTGGTAGAAATGTGGCGTATGCATGTCGATAGCTCTCGAAAACTCGCATCGGTGTATAGAACGGTCTACAGAGTGCGATTGCCCAATATGCGGAGAGTTCATGTTCACCTCGACACTAACAGTTGTCTTCATGGTCCTTTCATCTTCCCTCCTCCATTTTCCTCATAGCTAAATTCTGGCAGACATGTGGCCACTCAATCCACCATAAATGCTACTACGAACACATGAAAAGCTCGTACCGCTGCCCAACCTGTGCTCGAACAATAATCAACATGGAATCCCAATTCCGCACACTTGACGTCGAAATTGAGAGCCAGCCTCTTCCCTCTCCCTATGCCGCCTGGCGCTGTCTTATCAGTTGCAACGACTGCTCGGCGAAGTCAAATGTCCGATTTCATTTCCTGGGTCTCAAATGCGACAATTGCGCATCATACAATACCAGCCAAGTGCGAATCATACGACCTGAGGATGGGAATAGTGCAGAAGTGTTGCCATCGGATCCTCAGCCAATATCCCCAACGGGATTGGAGAGAATGAGAAGTCTCCCTGTTATGGCGGCTCTATCGGTGAATTCGCCCCCAAGAGCGGCAAGCACAGAACATGGAAATACTATAGACGCAGGGGATACTGGATTTGCTGGGAGAGCGCTGGTTGGTGGGATACAGGTTGCAGGCGGGCCCGGCGAGGATAGAATTGTAGATGATGGATGGGAGAGTGATAACAGTGATGACTTTTTGGATGAGGATGAAATAGAGCAGGCCGAGGAAGAGGAGGAAGAGTATGGATCGTTGGAAGAGAGCAGTTGTGAAGAGGATGACGATGAAGACGATGAAGAAGAATTTATTAATCTTAGGGGCCATATTTGAGTTTCGTTATACTCAACGAGATGGGGTGTTGTGTTGTATTGAGATATCGGTTTCCTATTTGCTTTTTGGGGTTTCTGTTTATGGGAGAGGCATCCTTTATTTTATTCGGACGACCTCACACTCTTTCCTTCTCTTTCCATATGGGTATGCGAGTGCAACGGGGGGTTTTGGCGTTCGTTTCAAACTGTCTTTTCCCTCACTTTCCTGTAGTTGGTTTGATTTGCGAAGAACAAGAATGGGGAAGAGTAGATATCATAAGAATTGTACGTAACTATTTGTATCATGCATGGAATCGGTGCAAGTATATTTGAGTGGCTGTACTCGCCGGATTTTCAAGTCTCCGGACACCCTTGTCATTGATTAGATGCCTTGGATAGGAATAGATATCGAGATCTCACTGCCAGCATGCCCGCCTTGGTGCCCTGCAGCCTGAAATCACCAGTGCATTTCATGGTAGCGCAGCGGAGTATTTATTCCTGAACTTCATTGCTTCTACAGCTGACACTGGTTTTGATTTAGTAGCAAATTGACTAACGTGTAGTCATGATAATTAGATGAGTAGTCATTGTAAATTGATGTGTCGCCAAGGGCGCTTATATGACGTGTCCGGAGACTTGAAAATCCGACGAGTAGTTTTTGGTGTCATGATTCATCACTCAGTGACAGAATTTGCTGACTGTCTAATGTATCAAGTCCTATGGCGGGGTTGTGTTTCATGGCACAATGAATGAACCAGCTTCGAATGGATAAACCGTAGGAAGAAGGTGTTTAAAAAGAAACGGTCAGATGGTGTATTGGAGTGAATCTGTGAGGAAGTCATCTCACGGAACGCCTGTTGGAATTAATTCATATATTTACACCCTCGCCCTAACTTGCCTCCTCCTTCACCAACCTTTCAAGATATCTCTTAACATCCATCTGTGACACAGCACCTTCAACTTCTCCCTTCCCCTCGCCCGCTCTCCTAACCACAAACCCCTCTCCCCTGCCCCCATCGAGTTTCATCCAGTTGATCCACCACCCTTTCATACTCCTCACACTCCTCTCCCTATCCCCCCGCTCCTGCAGCATCCCTAGGATAATCATGTATACATGCAGCGCATCGGCGCGGGACCAACCGGGTACGTCTCTCCCCGGCTCGGGGATCGGCGGGATGGTGGTATATATTGCGGGAGGAGAGGTGAGAAAAAGTAAGCCGAAGGGAGGTTTATGAGAGTTGGAGGAGATGGTTCGGAGGGATTGTTTTGCGGGGGAGGGAAGAAGGGGTTGTACGAGTGGTGAGAGTTGGTAGTGGATAGAGCGGTAGAAGCTGGGCGAGCTGAGGGAGCGTGAGGATGGTTCAAAGAGGAAGGCGAAGATGAAGGGTTTATTCTAGTAGGGTCAGCTTATGATAAGATGGATGTTAGGAAGGGAGGAATACAGTGTAGACTACGATTTTAAATTCTTCTAGAGGTGGCGGTTTGGGTTGGTCTGCATCTGGAGTCTCTGAGGTGAACTCCAGGGACTCATCAGTGGGTGGTGTGCGAGGTAGCCAGACAGTTCTGCAGGTAATGCGGCCCGATGAATCCTCATGGTCATCGTCGATGTCTTCGAGGTCTAGGTCGCCTTGGAAACCGACCAGAAATGCACCACGTTGCTGTTTTACATACTCGTCTTTTGTAACTTCAGTTGGAGTTGCTGTGGTCTCAGTTTCTGCGGGTTCGGTGTTGTCTTCAGGAGCGGTGCTGTCTCCCGTCTCTGAGGGAGTAACACTACGTCCCAACTGTACACGGCTACTCCAACCAAATGTGAGCAAGTTCAGGATTTTCCCGTTAGCAGCGGCAAGACTCCGCAGCTTGGTTGTGGTATCCTCTGCTGCCTCTCCTTGTGATGGGCCTGCTGGTACATCACTCGATCCAGATGCTCCCGGAGGTGATACGGGGTCGGGCGGCTTCGTTGTTTCTGTAGAATTCTCGGATGCTGCCTTCCCAAGATTCGTCCCAGACCGCCTTGGCCCATCTAATCCTTCGCGGGCTTGTCGGATTGTAGAAGTACTTCGCCTTGGAGAACTTTCCCCTGAAGATATCCCAAGACGGGACGGTTCATTGGGCTTCTTCTTTCTCTTTTTCCGTCGCACTCCATTGCTACTGACCGTATATGCATTGTCTCCCTTCTCATATAACTCGCTCAAGTAGTTTGTTACTTCCTTCACTTCCAACACACCAGTTCCCTTAAAGACACACCCGTCCGATGGCATTAATATAGGTGGTAATTCCTCTACGCTCTCCTTTGTGTCTTTCGATGTCCCTCCACTCCTTCTGTGCGGCGGCCAAAACCAAAGCCCTGAGCCTCCTTTAGCTGTAGTCCCAGAGGTTTCAGTCGATACCGCTGGCGATTCTTCCTCCCCAAACCGCGACACAACCATATCTACCAGTCCTCGGGCCTTCTCCTTTTTGGCCCATTCTACCATAAAGCCACGTTCCTGCTTTTCAATCTCTTTCCCCATTCTTCCACCCGCCATTGTGATCGCCTTCTCGCCCAAAATGTCCACCACCGGTGATCCACGCAACACAACCTCCCAGCGTACCCAAGCCCACCGCAACCAATATTTCTCCAACCGCCGGCAAAACGCAGCGCGATCAAAGCGCTCCCAATTCATCGCCATAGTGCCATAATGGAAGCAGAACTGTGCGTGGGCTTTCTTCAGCTGCGCAAGTAATAGCTGCGACGGCACGACTTCGCGGCTGGAGTACTCTGTCGTTGGAGGCTGTACTGTGGGGTTGTAGATACATGTCAATTCTATCTGGGCGTGCACCCACCAGCCTCCCTCGAGCTCCAGTGTGATAATTCGCGATTTCTGTGTTTCTACCGAGGTGCAGTTATCGGTGGTAGAAAAGCCGCGTGCAAACTCGGCAATACCTTGCGCAAGTCCTATCTGGCGGAGCTTTTCATTCTCCGTAACGGCGCTCCCGCGTCGAGAGGTGTAAAAGACAAGCTGATCGGGGAGGGTTTCATCGGTGGGGCCCAAAGAGGGGTTGTAGATTGCTAAGGATTGGAGAGAGGCGGGTGTTATTGTGGGGACTATAGAGGATGGAAGAGGGAGTGGAGCAGGTAGTTGTTCAGAGGTTGAGGTTGAGGTTGAGGTTGGAGCTGGCATGTAGAGACGAATTGGATCGAGAGGGGGAGCTCTGGATTCGGTTGTGTGCCGAAACCTTGCTCTAACGCCACATCACGTTACATCGTGGCATGTGACCGCATCTCACTTCACCTCACTCACCTCACTTGCCTTCCGCCTCCCCATTATGACCTTGACAGTAGCATTACTACTGCGACCCACCTTAATTCGACCCACCTTCTTATGCTACAGCTTCTCCTGTTATTCTCATCGCCTCTATTCAGATTCAAAAACAGCTACACCGTTACGGATTCTTTTCGCGGGCTCTAACGATTTCAGCGCTGTTTCCCTCAACGCTCTCTACCGCGAACATGTAAACAGACCTTCTCTGATTGCATCAATTGATGTTCTCTGTCGAGAAGATGGCCGCACCGGTCGAAAACGAGATATTCTGAAGGAAGGTACTCTTTCCACCCCGCCCGTCGTCCCAATGCCGTCCCTCACGACTAACATCTCCAATAGTCCCGATAAAGGCAGTTGCGCGTAACCTCAAACTTCCCTTCCATACAATATCCTCCTTCAAAGATTGGCAGGTACTATAGCCGACATCTTGAAGCCCTTGCAACAAACTAACTCGCAACTATAGCTCCCCAAGCCTGCTCCAACCTCATCTTTCGATCTCATCATTGCCGTTTCCTTCGGCCTCTTTATTCCAGCCTCGCTCATCGACAAATTCCCTTATGGCGGCCTAAATGTGCATCCGTCACTCCTCCCCCGCTATCGAGGCGCCGCCCCAATCCAACGTACTCTGCTCAACCACGACACAGAAACAGGTATAACAATTCAAACCCTCGATAAGGAGCGTTTCGACCATGGAAAGATTCTAATGCAGTCCTCGCCACCCATTTCGGTACCCCCAACGATAAGTTATCAAGCCCTCCACGACCAGCTAGCAGTTCGCGGGGCAGATATGCTGGTGGAGACATTGAGACAAAGATTATTCGTTCCCCCAATATCGGAGATAAAAAGTACATACCAGGCTTCTGTTGCGAGAAAGGTAACAAGCGATGACAACCATATCAGCTGGCAGGATTGGTCTGCGGACGAAATGAAGCTCCGGGCAGAAATGCTCGGCAGCGTGTGGACGGAATTAGGGACAGGGTTGGATAAAGCATCAACGCCGAAAAAGCGTACGATATTGACGGGAATTGATGTACTTAGCTGGAATCCAGAGTTGGATATTGGAGTAGGTTGTTTTCGGTATGTGAAACAATCGGAGGAGATGATGGTGTTGAGATGCAAAGATGGATGGGTTAGGGTTGGCGCAGTGAAGGTGGAGAGCAAGAAAGAGGTTGAGGGAGGGACGTGGATTAGGAGTTTGCAGAATAGAGGGGTGGGGAAGAAATTTTGGTAGGTCTGTGTTGGAGGATATGTATAATATGGGCGTTGAACATACCTTTTAAACTCTTTACAACACCTACCATTGTCACCATAGGTCAAAGAGTACACGGATAAAATCTACCTGCTCTTTATAGCTGCATCTAACGGGTACATAGTTCACATTTGTTTCGACAAACATTTACCACATTACGCCTATTCTCATTCAAACGACCCATCACACGAGTGATATTCCTGTGCTAGTTAGCACTAATCTTCAAAACGTCGACTACTCCAATCCGAGTGCACAATCCGATTATATAGGGGTTGCTATGTGTGATTGGCTATTGAATAGCTTTTTTATTGGGGCGAATATATTCGAGTGCGCCCCTATGACCTAAGATTATCAAACCAACGCTGCAGGCCCTCAAGAAGTAGGACCAACCCCCACCTGTAGATGCGCTACAACCTACAATACACCCCGTGTGTGCTTGTACTCCAAGTGTCAGAGCGCCGGCAACATCTGTTAGATGTCTCCCATCTAGCTCGACACGTCTTAGATTTGTTAGAATGCAGGTAGCGTTTGCGGGCTGCATGTAGGCAGGTTTGAGAGTCTTTGCTGATGAAATGTTTGGGGGAATAAGTACGAGGTAGGTAGATAATGAGCCGTGAGCCGTGTGAGAGCTACTACAATTGGATGGACACTTCCTTGCAGTGTCTGTTGTCGCCGTCACGATGAAACACTGACACTGCAGCTTCGTGTTCAGCAACTTCGTCATATACGGAATCATCAGTGGCGGGTGGTTGTGTTGGCCTGCGCATGCGTTGGCGAGATATGAAATGATGATATCTGATCTAGCACGTAGGATCGGATGTATTCTTTGGGTGGGAGGCAGGCTCTGGTTGTACATGGGCTCTGGTTTTACATACGATGGGCACTCAGGCGTCCGTACTGTATAAGGTAGAGCGACCCGGGAAAGACTTGGACTGCCTTTGGCTTTCAATTTCAACGCACCACACTGATTTCTACCATAATTGGTTCCTGTATGAAGTGAAGGGAACATTGTTTCTCATAGAACTCTGTTTCCATTTTACTACCGGAGGGATCGTAAAATGAGTGGTGGTTGCACTTACATTCGTTTTCTGCTGAAATAAAACAATTCATGAGTGACCTCCGGTGACCATACGTCGTGAATTCTCCTCCACACATTGCACCAACCAATGACATGAGGAAAGCACAAGGTACCCGCACGGCACTTCAGAATATCAAAAGTTATTACTTTGCCTTGTGGTGATGATCCGATGAAGACTTTTCTTTGGCCCCACGTGTACGGTCCTCCGCTGTTTCAAATCTGGGATTCATTCGATACGATAAGATTGGGTGTTTCAATTGGTACGTCTAGCATCAATGGGAAAATTTTCCCAGAATCACAGAAGTTGAAAAACTCTTCGATGGAGGGCTGGACGTATGAGAAAGCCAGCCGAAGAGCCGGGGGCCTGATGGTACGATAGACTGTTGAGCAGAGTTTTTCTACGTACTTCCGCCATATCCTTACTCTTGTCCAACCATTCACCTCAGAACTCACTCTCCGGAAAGACAAGACACCGAGAAGCTATGAGAATTTGCATAACCATGGGCGGCCTCCCCAAAACGTCCCGGAACCCGAGGCCTGCTGCTTCAACCACTTCCGGCGGCTTCTCGGGCGATTCAGTTCCCGGATCGAGTTGCGAGAATTCTGCGTCATTAGAGACAGCATTGCGCATACCGAGGAACCTACCCCGACAGCCTCTAAGCTATCCTCGTCATTGACTTCCGAAGCACCATCTAGCACGAAATAGCCACGCCAGATTCACATGGGACGGATATTTCATTATGTACTCCACCCCACCTTTCGCCGATGGGCGAGTGACCAAACATGATGATCCGTATCTTCCGGATTACTGTGCTTGACGGTCCAAGGCCCGTTTTATATCCGCTACACCCGTCGTTGAGCATGCGTAAAGTAACTAGGCTGAAGTTCCATCTCCAACAGTCTGCGGGAAGTGTAGCCTCAGTATGGCTGGCGGCGGCAAAAGAAACATGCTCTCCAACAATTTCCACTCTTGATACATCCCGATACCCTTATTCGCTGGGTCGTATTTATTTTCAGCTTTAAGTATGCTGTTATCTCTCCAACAAGGTAACCGATTCCTCAAAACGCGCGCTTTCTGCCTCACCCCCACCGGACATTGTTTATATCTGTAAGTGCAGAACTACCGGACTAAAATTCCTTGCAACTGACGTTGGCGCATCCTTCAAAGACAATATAAACAATCAATTGGCTTGATGGGGAATCCAGAACTTGCAGATAACTAATAATTAGATGCATTGGAACAAATTCGATGATGAAGATGATGCAAGGAACCCCTACGATAAGGTCAGTAGCTGGGATCTCATCTAGATGGAAGATACTGCCGACGCTGGTCTCGGATCATTAACCCCACGTATATTTCTTTCAAAGGCGAGGTGAGGGGAATGAATGAGTTCATGAAGCAATAATTGTAGATATGATTACATATAGTGCAGATCAGCATATCCAGAACGCGTGTCAATTAATTACTCTACTCTCCTCACGATACAACTGCTTGGGTAATGTAGAGCGGTATCAGAGAACACAAATTTTACCCCAGATTTCTCTTGTTTTTTTTCTTTCGAAAGTGATGTATCTATAGGTATTTCTAAGCAACTTTGTGCGTGACTGACTGAGCATGAGGACCTGTGAACTATCCCAACGTATGTATGTCAGGGGGCAGAGGTACCTTGGTGGTGTCGACACCCACTTTTCACAATGCACACACCATATTCAAGTTAGTACTGGAGGTGGTGGCGCTGATATCCCAATCGAGTGGAGCTGATGGCCTCATTGCAGGTCATGAGATCTGACTGAGTGAAAACATCTGGTGGTTGTTGAATCTAGTCCAAAAAATTTCTTTCAACAAGCCACAGACCCGTCGCCGTGCTGTGTATGGTTCGCTTGGAGATATGGCAATTCCAATGTTCATTTCTTTCTCAGCTGTGTTGATTTTCATCGCCACCGAAAAAAATTTCATATCCCCGCCTTGCGGTCTGACGACAGCAGATCAATTATACCAAGTCCGGTACTCCGGGGCGCTGTATGGAAATTGTGTTTTCACTACCACTATCTCGCTGGCTGGTGGGTATTGTACTTTGTTTGCCGGGTTTGTTTTTTTGTTTCTGAATTTGTACGTAACCCAGCGTATCTACCCAAACATAAGCCCGCGTGCCTTCTGCTTCTGTAAAATTTTGCATACATCTGCATATGTACCTCCATCCCTTTGCTTCCCTCTGCACCACAACCGGCTGCCCAAGGCTCCGGGTAAAATGCGGAGAAAAGATGTGTAGACGTAGACACATACCAAATGGTTGCTGATAAAGACCAAAGAAGAAATGTATCCTCCCCCTGCCACCGACGTCTATTGGCTGCCTGACAGGCGCTAACTCATTGTTCTCCGTTTTGCCTTTTTCCAACTCTGTGTTTCCATTGCTTTCGTCCGAGTTGTTTGCTTTGCGTGCAGCGCGCTCATGCACGATTCGGTTGCGCAAGTGATGGCTTGTATCACACTGCTTTATCCACAAAGCAGCCTGGCGTCTATGGACGACCTTTTTACCTACCTAGTCTTGGATCAACAGGGCAAGGCAACGGGAACGAAAAAGAAATTCGGCTGATCCACAGGATTCTGCATGTTACGCATATTAGAAAGTCTTGAAAGATATCGTATCGCGAGTGGCTGGGCGACATGGGTTTGCAACCCCATCTCGAGTTGTACCTGCATCTACAGGATAACTTCACACGTCTGGCCCGCAGTAAATTGTCCTGAGACGTGCCCCAGCAACATAGCATACTTCATGCTTCTGCACTCGACCAAATAGTTCAGACCCCATGCAACTTTCCATGCTAAGTTTTGCCCCGTGTAAGTTTAGAGATGTCGTATTCCGTGGGCTGTCTGATAGGCGCCATATACACATACTAAGCAGATAAACATGACACCCCGTGGCTTCATTCCGATGGCCAACTTTTTCGATTAGGTGGGTCTACTTTGAGACATCTACATAAACTGAGGATCCTGAAGAGGTGCACCTAGATAGCGAGTGTCCTCTTCAGAGTCAGACGGTAATCACCCGAACATACCCCGGAAGCTAGATGATGGTGATAGATAACGAACTGTACCCCCACCATGCTCCCTGGATTTATTTGAAGCCGCGAGCAAACTGGGGTTCGTTCATTTTTAGTCCCGCAGACGGTATCACACGGGGTGAACGGTTTTAACGGCCCGTGAATTCGTCAGATGAATTGGATATACTGCTAACACAGGCCAGTCAGAAATACGGCGGCGAATCGTTATCAATCTCCGAGAGACGCTATCCTCTCCGAATCGGGAATCAAATATGGCCCATTTTCCTGCCTAGTGTAGATATTGAATGAAGACGAACAAAAATCCTAACAAGTGTTTCTCATGGTAATTGCACCATCAGATTTTGTTTGACTCCTCTGTGGCCCTGCGAGGCTACGAGAAGTGGGATCTGTCCAGGGTTTTTTGAGCAAGCTCAAGCCTAAGATATGCACTTGTATTGAAGTCCACTAGAGTAGCTAGTGATCAGTCACTAGGGTCGACGATGCCGCCAATGCCGAGATGGATTGCCGTAAAGCCTTCCAAAGATAACCTGTCAAGAACCCTGTTGGTGATGCTATCGGGTATCGAATCTTAGCGATACTGCCCAATCCTCAGGAAGGCAGTGACCTGCGTTGACCTAGGTGTTTTGCATTTGGCTTTGAAGATGGCAAATATTGGTAGGTAGATCTAATGCGAACGCACATCGCACATCGCATCATATTACCTGGGTATTCTGCAACCTCACATCATCGATCCTCATCGTCATTCTAATGTCCGTTCATGTCATTTTTCTGAGGTCCCCCAGCTAGCGAACAGCAAATTTCAATGTGGCTACCCATCCAATTTGACCAAACGGTTTGGTTGGAGGTAAAAGCGGTGTTGGCTAGCCGTTCGGCAAGCAATGCCCTTTGTAGAGGTTCATTGCATGTGTACTCTAAAATTGTTTAAGGCTTGGACGACTCTGTTTGTGCGCAATATGTAGAGTACCTGCGCTCTGATTAACAGCTAAGTTTCGCCGGCAAACGACTTTGAGCAAGGCTTTCTATAGTACTTACTTCGGTGTGGAGGAAGGTTCTTGCGAAAAATGTATGAATAAATGCATGAGGCGGGAGTGCTATCAAAAGTAAAAAGGTATCGGATGATAGCCTTGGGTTCGCTGTGGTGTGGGCTCTATCCATGTAAAGCACAAGGTCGATATACGCCCCTGTCGGTCTTTCAAGGTGTTCATTCGTTTCATATCTCCTCATTCCTGCTTTTATCTGCAGCCAAGGATGGCTGTAAGCACCTAAGTTAGAGCGAGATACATCTGATAAATACAGAAAGGCATGTAGTAATGTCGTGTAACGGAGTGACTTGCATGAAGGCTCCCATGGTTGTGGGATTACCCCTCCCTTTTTGTTTCGTCTGTATCATGAATGTTTTGTCGATATACAGTAGTTCCGTTTGAAATTTGTGTAATGAAGCCGTAAGACCGAGAGTGGAAGGGGGCATTCACATATGCAGCTGTATATCCGTGGCCGTGTGTGGGACGTCATATGCAATGGAAGTCAAGTCTCCGAAGATCGTCGCGAGCATGCAAAGAACGTCATGAGCGGTCCTATTTGTGTGATGGTGAGTGAAACCCTCATCTCCTTTGGGGTCTCACTCTTGCGGGCGGCTGCATGGAGTGCACGCAAATCTGATGTTTCCTTAAACTGTAGATGGATTGTGGGTGTGTATGCTGACGGTCGACAAAACAAATTGGAGGAAATGCTCCGAGCTTGCAGAAGTCTTGAATGGTGATCTCAATTTTTGCACATAGAAAGACATCGGAAGGGTCTATTGTCTTGCGGAAGGGATAAGGCGTTGTGGCTTTACATTACTGCACGATCATGATTTTCCCTCTTCATCGTACCACTCTTTGTGCCGCGTCGTGTACCGTCAAGCTTCTTATCGTATCAGAGAAGGACGTTTGTACAATACGTGGGGTGCGATTTCAACCACCACTCACCGATGTCATCAACCTGTCTCGGATTGTCGGCTGCCGCAACTATTGCTAGTCAGTGGCCGGCGGATGCGGGGAAACACTACTTAGTACAGCAAATCGTCCATCATTTCAACGAACCACGAGGCCTCTAGGTACTTAAGTAACTATAGGGTTACGGTGATATCTTATGTACTTTTGGTTAAGGTGAGGGAATAATGTGGTTTGTGGAGTCGACCGAGAGCATCGTGAGAATAGAAACTTAGGACACCGCTAAAACTCGTACTTTGCTTTTACCTCACGGTTGCTCTTATTTTTGATGGGCTCTGGTAGCTCACCCCTTTCCATGCAAACTTTTAGACAATACTGCGAGACTTGCAGGCGGGAGAAAACAGAAGCACAGCTGTGGATACTTATACCAGCTTTATATATATGATAAACCTCCGATACAAGTACATATAAACCAATCGCACTTGACGGGAAACCCCTTCAATACGTATGGTGGTGAATGCGGCCTGCATCCTGACGTCGGAGTAAAGTAGAATTACTTCTTCCCTCGAGGTCCGAGCGCATGTTGGAGGCTAGGGACACGGTTCGTCTGAAGTCCTTGTGAGTTGCAGGCATCACGATCCGTCTTGTGCGATCTAATGTCTCAGAGGTCAGAATGTGAAATAAAAGATCCTTTCGCTCTATGCGCACATAATTCCAAAAACGGCATGGCCTGAACCCTATCAGTCACAACGATGTTCATGAAACCGCGGTTTGTGTTGAGGTGCGCGGCATTGGGAAATAAAGTTATTTCGTTTTCAATGGCTGCGATGCAGATAAACAGCAATTCAAGACTCCTTGGCTTTTTCAGAGTGAGATGCAGCAGCAGCTGGAAACGATTGAAGAGTTTTCCAGAGGCTGAATTTCGGTGGGCATGCAAGGCCCCAAACGAGGCAGTGTCTTTGTTCACGGGTTCCCAGAGCCGCCTCCTGGAAAAAGTTTGGGCTATGGTGTGTGCATGTTCGGTGATAGGCAGTCGATGTGTCTTCCCTACAGCACCTAAGCGGCAAAAGGGTTCACGGGGAAACGATACGACACGATTGAGCGGACCTACTTCTGCACCATACCAGTCCAAGCGATTCCTGATCTCCAGTACCTACTCTGCCATGTACGTGCGAGTTTCTAGTGGTAGATAGCAGTGGCATCCTCGGTAGCGTGCTGGGTGTGCCTCTGTCAACTGAGACGGAGGACTCTTGACTTTTTGGTGTGCTGCTCTGCTCGCTGCACTTGACACTTGATCTCATCCTTGATGATGCAAGTGAAATCACAAGCGGCATAGCGCCGAACAGGGGCCGCTGCAGCTGCTGATTGGATCCTAGCCGTTTAGCTAGTGCTCTGACTGAGGTGTGCTGGTGGTGGTGTCTGTCTCGCTACCCTTGGAGTTTCTTGGATGGCACTCACCCACAAAATATATACGAGCAGCCTTCCACCCTCTTTCCCCCTCCATTCTCTTGTTACCACCAAAAAAACGTCCCGCTCTACCAAATACTCCTCAACCTCTTCGCCGCTGCTTAAAGCTTCACCTTCACCTCAAGTCTTTCTCTCGAACGCTAATCAGCTGAACCATTACCTCCAAGCACTTCCCCAAGTCTCACCCAAGCATCCGCCCGTCTCATTGCTCCTCCGTCACTGTCAACCACAACAAGCAAACCCAGCAGTCCTCATTTCACCGACCACAGCTATAATCAATACCTCCATTTTACAATCTTTACCTTGACGCAATGGAGTGGGCTCACGATTTCTGCCTCTCTTGTGATCGCCAGATCTCACAATCCGACCATGGTGCCTACTGCTCACAATCCTGCCGGCTGGCGGACCTCGAACGAGCGTCTGCATCCTCCGGCTCACCATCATCGTATTCGTCGTCTACTTCCCAGTCAGGTCACAGCTCGAGGTTCTACCTCCCTCCGGCATTGAACTTCTCTTCGATCTCACCCAGGCAACCTTCCTCAACTGCATCCTCCCCCACTGCCCGGAGTCCTATCTCATTGCATCCTACGTACTCAACGGCTCCTCATTCATATGGAGAGAGGGGTTCACAGTTGTATAGCTCGCCTTCTCGGTCATCACTTTCGTCATTAAACAGCTACGGACAACAAGAACCGGCAGTACTCTCAGATAAGGTCAAGAACGAACTTCGAGAGTACGCAGGCTCTTTCGACCACATCCGGGACTGGAAGCGACGGATGACCGTTGTATAAACAACCATTGTGCTTGATTTGTATTTTTCAGGACTTCACGGGGGTCTTCGCTTCTTCGCACATATTTCAACACGGGTTTAAAAAAAACGATTTCGATATTCTCTCCACTCCGGCACCTCATCATCACCGGCATGTGGTCTCGTTCAAAATTTCCACGTCAAAGTTCCGGAGGTTTTATGGATCACAAAATTGGGCCTCGGGGACGGGGATGGCTTGGTGTTTTCACTCACTGTTTTTCTATTCCATTTGCATCTCATCGGATTGGGTTCCAAATTTAAAAGCATTTCCTTCGTTCTGGGTCGGTTAGGGTACAGAGCGTCTGGATCAAGAGTGGGCGTATGTGATTTTTGAGCTGTATAGTATGTATTTCTTTGGGCTCTGGGCTGTCGGTGTTTGTCGTTTCGGGTGTTCATACCTTTTTTTTTTTGGCGGAAATAACCTCATCTCTATCTGTGCCGTTTGGAATTGTTAAAAGGCATTCAATCTCGTTCAGTTTTCTTGTCGATACCACCTTTTTTTGTTCATGTATTCTCAGTTTTTGTCTTTTATTCCCGATGTGAATGGTTTGGATTGCCTCTTTGGACACTTGAGATGTTGGGCCGCCGCAGGGAATAGCTTTGTTTTGCGCAAAACGAATATCAAAGATTTTTGGCAAGGCAAACAACGTTGCAACATTCCAAACATCGATGTGATATATTACTCATGTGAAATGATGGTATTGCCTGCCTTCTGGATGTACCTGCCCAGAATGCTTAATTACAGCCTCGTTTCTTGCTTGTTTCATTCCTTTTTAACCTCAGCCAACATGTCCACTCACCAGCGGGCTGCGTTAGTGTCTGCTGGCGGCTGTGATGATTCAATTCTACGCAGATTGTTCGTAATCTATGTGGTTATTTTTTTCTGGGTTGTGATGGCACAATTCATTTTGTGAAAACAGAAACCCATTGCCATGCACCAATCGAATGGTGGCAAACCATCGGGTGCTGGCTATGGAGGACAAGGTTTCGTCATCCAATCCATCGACGCGTCCGTTTTTTTTTTAGTGTGCTTACTCGTCATAGACTTTCGTTGCCGACCGAGCCGCCTTTGTTGGCGTGATCATTCCAAACTCTCAGGACAGAGGGAAGATATAAGCAAATGGAGAAATTCAACCACCCAGTGACATAGAGAAACAGCCTTTACTGTAATATATAAAACCTAGAATATATTTAAATGTGTCGCTACTTTTCTCTGTAGAATTGGCCATAACCTTCGGGCTACAGGGCATGCTGCATTCCATGAAGAATAAATAAATAACCCAACTATTCTTACTGCATCTAGTACTCTTTGACGTGAATATCGTTCATCGCCTCGCCGTCATCATCTGATTTTTGATTCTCCTCGTCCGTATCCTCATCCTGCCCCTCCCTCTCTACTGCCACTGCACTCTCTTTCATCCCCTGCAGAGCACCCCACTCCGCGAAGCACTTGATAACATCCAATATAAGCTCGTTCTCACAATCTATCTCATTCCCTACAAGCTTTCTCACTGTCAATTAACACCTAGAAAGGTTGAGAATGATGCGTACCCGCTGATATAAACTTGGCCGGATTTTCGCCTGCTTTGAATGATCATTCGTCCCATTTTTCTTCTTTGTAGCCCGCGACCTAATTTGATCTTCTCGTAACACATAATTCGCTTGGTGGTCTAAACATTGAAGGGTAAGTTTCGGGTTGGTTTTTAGAGCCGGTCTCTTTTTACTGTCGACGCGGAAAACGTGGCGGGTGTGTGCTGAGATTTCTTCGGGGGCTTGGTCGGAGTCGGAGTTGTTGTCACCTCCGCCATTTTCAGTTTTCCTTCTCCCGTTCCGCAATGATTTCCCTGCTGTTCTCTTTATTTGCTCGGTCTCTACCTCCTCGTTTAGCAATTTTTCATGAGACTTTTTGTATAATGTTCGTTTCGCTTCCTCAACACCCTGCCTGGTCTGCTCCTTCTTCTCTCGCTCCCCATCCATCTTTTTCTTGGATATAGGGAACCGCTTCTTTCGCTCTGCAATCCAAGCGGCAATCTCATCCTCAGTTTCGGGGGGCTGTATATCAGTGCCCAAAATCTTTCCACCGTTTAGAGCTAGCCATTCTTCGTGTGACATGTCAGGTTTCGTTGCCTTCATCTTGCTCGCCGGTTTTGGAGTGGGTGCGGAGAATTGGGCATACGAGGCGGGCGCCGAAACAGGGGTGAGGTCGGCATAGGATTTTAGTGGTGGAGAATGAGGAAGAACGTACTGAGCAGATGACGATTGTGATGAATTGGGGGCCCATTGCGAAAAGAAAGGATTGTGGAGCGAGGGTTGAAGTGTAGTGTTTACTGAGGGCAGCTGAAATTGTGCCGGATGAATGGATAGCAGCTGTTGGGATGGTGTAAGATGATTTTGTTGTTGATGTTGATATTGCTGTTGCGCTTGCTGATGGAACTGTGGTAAAAAGGCGGGATTCAAGTGCGGTGCAGGAGCACAAAATTGTGATGGCATCTGCTGTGGTGCCTGGAAACTTTGGTATCGATGAGGTGGTGGCTTCTGATAGCATCTTTGGCTGCCTCCGCCTCTACCTCCATCTCTCTCTCTATTGTGCTGGTCGCCGGAGTTTTTAGGGTAGTGAATTCGACGGCCGCCGGCACCGTCTCGTGGGTTCTTTTTATTAAATCGGGTTCCAGTGAGCGAGTGTACAGTAGGCTGTTGTTGAGTTTGTGGAGGTGGTGGTGGAGCAGGTGGTGGTTTGAAAATGTACCCTGACATGATATGATGTTGAACTTTGCGCTGACGATGCCACCGGCCGCAAGATACAATAGAAATAGAGACTTTGCGCTAGGAGCTTTGAAGTCAACTTAGTGGACTTGGCAATGTTGATCGCGCAGAGTCACGTGAGACTTCCTCTCCAGCTGAAATCTCGATCAGGTAATTAACGTCATTGCCCATCCACGTTAAGATCTGGTTGGAAGTGGAAGATTACCATATCGCGCGCCCATCACACTTCAGGTTATTACTGGGCGCTCCGCTCCGCGTGAGACTTTGACCTTCAGTTTATCAGTGCTAAGCGGTAAGGGAATGGAGGCTTGGCACGAAGCATACTCTCTCAGTGTGCCAAGGACCAGGGTGGATATGAAAGTGGTGAAAGCAATTGCCCAATAGAGCAGACGAGTTGTTTCTTCTTTGCTTGCTGGATAGATGTGAATGTGAATTGGCCACTGCCACAAACGCTATGTGTGAACCTCGATCCTGAGCGAGAGATACCTTTTCATTCGATACATACAAACGCAATCACAAGATAGCACTCGATGGCTTGGCACAAAGCAGCACGTTTGCCGTCTTGGCGCTTGGCGCTTGGTAATATTATTACGAGGTTGATTTTTGCTGCCTGTTGGTCAGACTTAACCTTCAGTAAACTGAAGGTCACTGTGCGCGGGCGGGAAATCTCTTCAAAGTATCCCCGTGACTCCTACAGGTGCTCAACGAAAAGATTTTTCCTTTCTTTTCTCACAACGCAAAAGAGTATATGATACTCGTCGGTTCAACAAGTTATTGGACACGTACTAACCGGTTAGGGCTAGTACGTGTCCAATAACTTGTTGAACCGACGAGTACATGATGTGGCTTTGTGTGTGGCGATATTATGCAACCCAGCGAGCACTTCGATTAATTTTTCGGCTTCCTAATGCTGTGTTCGTGGTGTTTCTTTCGAGCAAGGGACAACGAAGTCGACGTGCGCATATGTAACTTTAGTTCGGACGCTCCCCCGTCAGTTGAACAACGAAGCGTCCGAGCGTCACTGGAAATTGGTGGTTCTATCCCGTTTCCGATACTTCGTAAAGTGCAAAACTTGGGGGACCGTTGCCGATGACCAGTTTAACGTTGTGTGCGTAAGAGCTGTAGCTAAGCCGCACAGTTCCTTAATTGCCAATTCACAACATGTTGCACTGCCATGGTTATTGCGGCGGGCAACCGAGCATGAGGAGGTATGTAGTCTAAAACCTAGCCATTTGTAGGAACAACACAGCGACGCGGATATTCGGACCTGTATACTGGGTATGTAGTATTTATACCTGCGTCTATGGAATGCTCGGTGCCTTTAAGCTTGGAAGCCAAGATTTGAGATGCAATTGCTACCTGCCAAGAGATCTGGCTGGCAAGGCTTCAAAGGAAGTCGACTCGGACAAAGGGTTTAGGTTTATTAGGGTACGGTGGATATGTAGGGTAGACCTTATACGGAGACGGACGTTTCGGGAAAGACATACATATTTCACCGATTTGCCCTATGCGGTTGTTTGTTTACACGCTGCTTATAGAGTAGAGCTGAGCTTTGTCCGCCGCTGTTACCCACCCAGCCTACTCTGGATCTTATGTGAGGAGGTGAAGCACATAACTATATAGAGCAGACACCTAATTCAGCCACGATGTTCCCCGTGGCCGTTCCTGATCATGTCATTACATCCTGTGCTTGGCGGCCTGCTCTAGAAGGAATCATAAACCGGACTCCTGAAACGTGGGACAACTCAAGACTCTCCACCGGTCACTCCACTGTAATAACATACCGCCGGTCTTGTTATCACGGAATGCTGCCACATGGGTCACTGGGAGTTTCATCGTCGACGGAAAAGAAACCCGTTTAAAACCGAGCAACTAACTGCTCGACCATACCATATACCCAAGAAACCCATCTAATTGTAGTTAAAGATATAGTAATGACCGGGTTGTAGTGGTCTGCTCTTCTCTCCGGACGTCCGTGCCATCTTCACACTGCAGGAAGTAGCTGCTTCCCACATCGAATGGAAGTTTGCGTTTGTGATACCACTGCCGAGAATCAGGCCACCAAGCGGGCTCTGTGAGATCATTGGGATTTATAGATGTGGACACCCCCGTCCGGCCGAATTGATTAGAAGCAGGCATAATTGTGTCGTGATTGAAGTGCCATGCTTAAAGCGCCACGGTCTTAGTATTAAGGCTTGGTGTTTTTGTTGCGCAAAATGTCAAAAAACCGAATAGTGGCATCACGCCAACAGAAGGCTGGCTGCTTATTAAATTCAATCGAAATGCGATCGATCTGGTGAACGGGTGCAGAAAATATTGTTCCGGGTGTTTAACTTTCCGTTTGTTTTTTGTTTCGATTTGACTGGCACATAGTGTCGTACCACATGTGTTTGAATCGTCGATTTTCATTTGATTTGACACTCCCGTGCTTCCGTACCGTCGCCATATTGTGGGGAAATTTTTTTGACAGTTTACCACCCTTTAGCCTTTTTTCCGTACCCGTGTGTTTCAATTTCACCACAGCAGAGATCTCGATCCCATTCCGCATCTGCATTTCCGCCAATGTCAACCTCTCTCAAAGTATTCGGTTCTCTATCTACGCACTTCTGCAACTTCAAACATTCGGCTTGCTCGCCCATGATTCACCAACGGACACGCCTCCTCCGGAGGACCAAACACCGTAACAGCACATGAATTGTACACTCTACAACACCTGGTTGGCTCGCCCGCTAACATTTTGGCGAATTTATTGCGCCAAAGGCTTGCGTTCGCTAAGCCCGGTCAGCAAAGACGGCACTATCACACCTAGCCGTGGCCTGGGGATTTCCGATTCCCGACGGAGACAAAATGACTGAGTCATGGAACGCCCGTCAGTACAAGCACTACCTAGCTATGAGTAACGTTGATACTTGCTTTTATACATACTATTTGTCGTTGGTATCACGTTTGTGACACTACGATGATATATCTTCGATTCCGGAAGAGCGTACAAGGAAAAAAATCTCTTCAACTTCCTTCGATAGATACAGCGGTATCTTTTTTTTTTTGCTCACGCCAGCTTGATGCATTTCCTGATTGCATATTGGCGGCTTGACCACTCATTACACACTTATGAACCTACATGGACAACTGTCACCCACATGCTTCTCCAAATTGGAAATCTCATATCTAACATTTGGACCTCTTAGTGCATACTAAAACGTTCTGTCCATCACCGCATTTTTTGACCTCAGTCTACCTGGTAACTGTTTGACGGGTCTGTGAGCGGCGGCCAATAGCTACGGTATGCGTACATAGTGCGGGGTTCCAAACCGCTGCTCCCTCGATTTTTGCCGGGTCCCTTGATGGGTCTGCGTTGGCTGCTATTGGAATCGGATTTATGTCAACCTGAATCCAAATCAATCAGTCGTCACGCTAGTGTCCATCTGTCTAATCGGAGTGGTAGTGGTTGTGCGTGGTTTAGTTATACCGGGAAACCGAAAGAACCAGAAAACTAACTTTGTAGCAACTTTCATTTGTCAGCGGGGACGAAGGGTAGCGGAGGGGAGCTCCGCCATCTAGCCGGCTAGCCCGGAGGCGGAGGGGATATCAGGTCCTGTCATACTCTAGTAAGAGTGAATACAGTATGAATAAACAACAACAACAACTAACTTTGTGGCTTCAGTAGCAGTCCATATGTACTACTAGTAGAAACCAAATCTTGTCCTTTTTTGAAGGCGTATTCAGTACGGGTGGCAAATGAGAACTCCTTTTGGAATTTCAATCGCAACTATATCGATCTTCGTCAGTCAAGACAGCGGCAACAGCTGCATAACCAAATACGTATCTATAACTCGCTCACAGTCCAAACTCGTAAAAGTGGCATGGTGACAAAAAGACCCTGGACCCAAGCTTGAGAAAGCCAAATTCTGGCCTTGATGTGTGCTGGAGGTCTATCCCGGATGGCTGCTCTTGGGCAAAGACTTGCATATCTTGGCTTCAGTTTTCTCGTTGGTACATGTACATCATTTATTTACTGTTTGTTCTCTATACATACTGAGGTTCATGCAAGGTGATCGACGCAGTAGCCCATCTGCAAGATGTATCCTCTTTGCAGATACTCGTAACAAGATTTCACGTACAAGCTCGAGCTCACGCGCAGCCTTCATCTCTCCGACCCTTGCGTTGCTACTGGTACACGGTGTGTGAAGATCACTACGGACACCTAACCTTGTGCCGTGTAACAATCGAGTGTCTTTATCAAGACTACAATTCATTCAACCATACTCGTCTGCATGAGGCTCCTGCTGAATGCATATGTGAGGGAGTGAAAACTCTGTCAACATTTACAAGAATCCCAATGATATTAAAATTGGGTTTCATTTCTAGACAAAACAAAGTATGCAGACACATAAATCTGGCAACTTCGGATTAGTCTAGGTCCTTTCCTAGGACATGGTAACAGGAGATCTGAAACTTAGGATTGCTCCCGGTGAGATTTTGCGAAAGAACAGTTCATGTCCATTCCGAGGACAAGTGACCAGTTGATGATGAACGTGTAGCCCTTTGCAGACGACGGACAAACTTCCAATTTAATTCATTATCTTATATCTGTTGCAAAAGTTCGTGCCTGCCATAGAATATGGATGTTTCAACGAGGTTTTGGTATACGAATGGAATGGATTCATCTGCGTTGTTGTTTCCGCGGGATATCATCATCATTGTCTTCCGTTCCCTCATACGATGGGCTAACACTGATAAGTTCTTATTCCAAAAATATGCCGAGCCATCAGACCTTTCAATATGATTTATTCTTTCGTTTGGAGGTGATTGACAAGAATCTGACCAAAGCCGCGGAAAACAAATTTTCATCTCTGTGAATAAAAGTTTTCCACCAATGACAATCCAACCTTTGGATCTTCAGCATGGACAACTGTCACCTCCTTCCCCGCAATTCGTAAGCCATTGCTTTCCATCATCACCGGTGCCAATAATACCCTCTCCAGTACCACGTCTGCACACTACCAGCCGTGCTTGTCGTTGTCTGAAACACCATAATTGGATGATAATGAACAAGTCAGAAGCTACCACCACAGAGGGCACTGACCCATAAGCGGCACAACTGAGAGGTGCATAGAAGTGCGGGGTTCGAGCCTGCTTTTTTTCTGAACACACAGTAAATGGTCCCAGGTTTCTGACTGGAATACCATTCTCATACGGTGCTGCATTTGGAATTGGGTGACACCTACTCATTCACCGGGGTTGCAGAGAATGGAGTACGCCTGACCGATCTGGGAGTGGCATCATTTAGGTAACTGAGGGAGTCCCGAGGCAGTTTTTCTAGACGGGTGTTATAATATCAACTGAATCAGATACAATCCATTTAGCTGCGCTATATTCTGAGCAGTACTCTCTAGATATGAATCAATCAGCTTAAAGCAAAGAACCGTATTTGCAAGGTCACTGTGTTGAAAGTTATTGCCATCTAGAAGTCCTACTCTATGTACACGGACAGGCTGGATGTGCATAAAAGCCACATTATCGATCCCATATATCAGCAGTATGTAGTGAGCGGTGCATTAGTATATGTAGGGTACTATTTAGCAGCCTACAGCCTCCCGTCTCTAGTACGAGTGGTAGATAGAGTAGTGACCTGCGAGGCAAGGTAAAATCTTGATTTGATATAGTGATTTTGGCATAGGACTCCATGGAATACACCAGCGGGATTTTGCAATGGGATCAAGATATTGGATGATACCCCTGTGCTCTGAGGAGGGGAATAGGTCTTGTGCTCTGTACGTACTCTACTCTAGATGATGGGCTGACAGGTTCAAACAGATGCTTCCCGTTCGTCCCATGCCACCACCCAGCAAAGTTGAAGCTGCAAGTTAAGGTTTGTTAATAGATTATTAGTTGAGGAAACCAAAAAAAAAGAATCTTACCGACGAAAAAAGATCTTACCGACGCACAAAAAAACCATACCCTTTGGCGGGAGGATTTATTTGGAGAAAACTGTTCTGCATCCGAAACAAACAAAAACGTCTTCACACCTTCACACATTTTTTGCTTTGCTTATTCCCGCAGGGCTTGCTGGTGTGTGTCTGTGGATTATCAAAAAGTAAAAGAACCCACTCCCATTCCACACTCCACCACGCCATGTTTATCATCTTACCTCTCCTTCCCCTTCCCGTAAACTAGTTCCTGATCTTCTCAGACGCATTTACTCTGAGACGGTAACGTATGCGAGGTTTCTGTAGGAATCCATATTCCCCGCAGAACCTGCATGCAGCTCATCCGGTCATCATCCCATCATCCATCCATCATGATCATCGCGCGCTCCACTGCCACGCAATGTCTTGACTTGACTGACAAAAAAAAAGTCCCTATCAGTTGTTGCAAAATCATTGCGTACACCTTGCACGCGATAGTAGTAGCACAAAGGATCCAGTTGGTTGGTTGAGGGAAAGGAAAAAAGTTGGCTGCGCGCACTCCACTATGTTTGATAAGAAAAGAAGACATGCGGTGTGCTGCATCCCGCCGCTTTTGGCCTCATATCATATCTCGTTGTGTATCTCCACCTCCCAACTCTGCATCTAGAATCTCCCCATTTTTCCTTTTGCGCATAACTCTCTTTCTATGAGATTCCTATAGTGGAGATGTATCTACATAACCACCACGTGCACCATTTCCACCAGTGAGAAACGTGGATGAGATGGTGGAGGTGTATTCAACGCCCCGCCGCTTGCCTCACTATCTTCAGATACACAAAAAGAAAGATAACGTATAGTGCACCCACAGTAAATAGGTACCCGGATAAACTCCCAAGTTCATCGGATTATTTGTTTATAAAAAAGAAGTATGCCTCTGCGAATCGAAGTCCTGGTGGTGATCGAGCATTGATTCTCCTTCGACGGTCCGGTGGCTATGCTTCCATGATATATCACTCGGTTTGTTTCGCCCCGAATGTGCCATCCGGTTGTGCCACCTCGCAATCCCCACATCGTACAACATCTTCGTTGTCGTGTACTATCTCCACTCATGCCGAAGGAGAGCAGATAAGCAAGCAGTAAGCACTCAATCGGATGTTTCTTCGCAGGTATGAAGGCCGGCATTTATGGCACATAATGATACCTCGAGTCAAGTCGATTAATAAAAAACCATCTACGAACACAATAGCCGAAGGAACAGACCCACATCGAACATTTGACAAGTACGAGTAAACCTGGACACAGTAGCTTAGCATATACGAGCTGTCCTCCTCAGAAAACAGATAATAGCAAAACATAAACAAAATTGGGTGGATGAAAGAGGTATCACTCCGTCACACATCGACATTGCCACGGAAACCGTCGATCGAAAATACAAGTTAGAAGAGAATGCAATGAAAAACAACACCCCAGTTTCCCCAAAAATCAATAATAAACCTAGAAAAAAACCGAACACCATCAAGCGAAGAACGAATACATAACTGATGACTCCACCAAGAATGAAAATAACGCGCCAACAGGTATTCGGATAGCGGAACACGACTTATGAGGAAACCACCGCCACCGCCGCCGCATCCTTGGCTGCTGCAGCTGCAGCCTTTGCTCTTTCCTCCTTTTGCTTCTGCTGCTTGGCCCACATCTTGACAGTCTGGCGCCCTCTCTCCGCGGCTTCCTTACGGGCATTGAGAACTGCCTGAGCCTGCGCTCCGCGGTCTAGCTGATCCTTTGGAGGCGGTCTAATGGTTCCTACGGCTGGTTTCTTCATCTCAGGCACAGGACCGTGTCTCTTGACAATGCGTGAGGTATTCTTCTCGACTATTGATGTGGGGGCCTTGATATCAGGTGTGTTCTCACGTGACCCCTCATGACCTCTATCAGGCGTACTGCGCGCAGACTCTTTGGTATTGATTGCCAATGATGCGCGCTTGGATGTCACAAACTTCTGTTGATCTTGTGTGATGTGCTTTGTGAAAGTACTCTTGGGTGCCGGTCGAGCTTTGAACTCTTTGCGCTTCATTTCCTCTCCTTCCATACGCTTCCGTCGCTCTTCCTTTTGGGCTTGGGTTTTGCGTGCAAACACCTCGCCAGGCAGCTCGAAGTTGGATACCGTGGGTGGCTTGGATGATTTGATAGGAGGAGGTGGAGGAGGGAATGTTATCCCAATGGGACGGGGCTTGCTGTGCGGTATGACCACAGTTGACGCAGAAGAAGCTTGAGAAGAGGTTGATGGCGCCCGCTTTGGCGGTATAGATGCCGCTGAAACTTGCGAAGACACGGATGCAGTGCGCTTTGCCATCTTTGGAGATGAAGGCGCGACGGCTGTGGTTACTGACCGCTTGGATCGGACCGTTCCACTGTTCGTACTAGCAGTAGTAGTAGTTGTAGATGGCTTAACGATCTGGGAATGTCAGATTTGTGCAATATAATAATCGATTCAATGATCTCACCTTCTTGACTGTGACGGACGGCTTGGGTGCAATCGTTCCCGTTTTCTCCACCTTTGGCTTCGTGGTGATCGCCTTTTTCGTTTTGACGACTGGTTTTTGAAGTTTTTGTGACAGACTAGTGGTCTTGGATTTTTCAGTTTCCTTGGACGGAACACCAGCTAGTTTCTTCCGAGGAGAGACGTGTAACTCAAAACTATCATTTCCTGGATCTTCGAAGTCCTCGTCATTCCCGTGAACTTCAGGATCAAATTTTGGTGTTTTAGTGACCCTCAACACGGTCTGACGTCTCTCTGGTGTCTGTGGCCTTTGGGGTTCAATGTCTATCTGAACATTCTGAGCATCCTGAGCATCCTGAGCATCCTGGGACATCCGCTCTATTTCAGTCTCAATCGCAGCCTCGTCAATCTGCGAGTTGACGCTTTCGTGCATCTCGTCTGCCATGCGCTGGAGCTCGGCACTGATAGCAACATCGTCATCATTGATATCGCTCGGTTGAGGTTCATCCGTACAGGCATCTTGTTGGGCATCGTCCACATGAGGGGTGACAGATTGGTCCGCTTCAGTACTGGCTTGTTGCTCTGGAAAATCTTCGGGGTTGAGAGTTACTGACGGCTCTAACTTTGCTGTTTCTTCCTCTTGAGGCTGCTCGGACTCGCACTCCTCTCGTGGAACCTCCTTTTCTGGGGTCTCTTCTTCTTGGATCTCCTTCTGTGGGATCTCCTCTTCAACGGTCTCATCTTCTGTGGTCTCTTTCTGGGGTGCGACTTCCTCGAGGACGGGCGCCTCTTGAGTGATCAACTCCTCTGGTATTTGGTCTTCGGGGTGTTCTGCCGTCTGAGCCTCCTTTTGGACATCCTCGACATCTTCCAGCTTCGTCTCATCCACAATCTCAGTCTCCTCTGCGATAACGATAGTTTCGGCCACCTCCACCTCCTGTTCACCCTCAACCACGTCGCGCTTTTGCGCAGCACCTTTCTTGCCGCGTTTACTTTTCTTGGACTTTGCAGGGGGTTTCCCTGCGGCATTTTCTTTGCCCTTCTTTGCTCGTGTAGATCTTTTGGCGGGCAGAGCTTCCACGGGTTGTTCGGCTTCAGGGGTTGAGTTGTTATCGATAACGTGTAGCGCATTGCGCTCGGATTCGGGTTCTGCCTGAAAGACAGAAACAGCTTTTTTGCTGGAGCGGGTGACGCGAGACATTGTACGGGTCGGATTGTTTCGTTGGTGGTGGTAGGGTGGTTTGGATATGTTGAACTTCAGGTGATGTGGTGGGTAAAAGGGAAGGGGAGGAGTGCAAAAAATAAACAACGTTTCGCGTCGTCGGTTTGGGGTTAAACATTGGCGTTGCCTTGACAACAGGACATGAAACCTTACTCACATATTTCGCTTCACTTAACCCCACTACAGATCTTGTCACCCCTGAGTGTGATGAGATTCAGAGGCGACCTACTCTGCACTAAGAGCTGAGTACAACAACAAGACGGACGGAACAGTTCACGCTGCTAGAGCGTACTCTACTCTACTCTAAGTAGTCTCTAAGAAAAGAGGCAGCGCCACCTGTTCAGATTTTGAGTTGAGGGCATCCAAGTGGGCACTACTACCGATTTAAGAGCCGGTGGGTCATGCTTAAGCCAGTGAAACTTGATCGTTGCCCAGGACACAGATGTAGGGATGGAGAATCACAGAGGGTGCGACCGGATCTTTCTCAATCACTCGGCCCGAATGCAAGTGATTTTTCATGAGTTTAGCGGTAACTTCAACACAATCAACCACGCAGATGCAGATGTCATCCTCCGTAATCTATCCATAGCCCCGTAAAATTCTCTCCCTACCAATGCTCTTCCCCAATCTCAACACTATCCACATCCACCCCATCCTTAAACCACCTCTCTTCCTCCACAATCTCCACATCATTTCCACTCATCATCCTGCGCATCTGTCAGCCCCCCAATACGACCCTACTAATCCTCATAAACACATACCTTTTCCGCATCCTCCCATCCTGCGCAAAGGTCCAATCCTCAAGGCCATAGCAGCGGTACCACTTCCTTCCCTCCTCCTCCTCCTCCTCAACAAAATACTCGTACCAGAACTGCACGGCAATCTTATCATCCGAGAATGAAAACAGCTCCTTTCTCAGCCGATATCCATTCTCATGCTTCCATTTGTCGGAAAGGAATTCCGTGATCTGTGCGGTTCCGCGCAGGAATGTGCTACGGTTGCGCCAGATGCTGTCGGGTGTGTACGCGAGAGCTACCTTTTTTGCATCACTGAAGGAACGGGTTAGTTAGGAGGGGAGAAAGAAAGAGGAGAGGTACCGTGTGTTCCAGAGGTTTTGGGCGGCTTTTACTTTGCTCTGTGCAGAGGAGGCGGTGAAGGGGGGGAGTATTCCGGTCATTGTGAGAATAGTTGCTGGGTATCAAGGCGAGGGCTTCATTTGTATTATACTATAACACAATGATGACTCTTGAATGCTCCGCAACCGGCACTCCCGAGGCGAGAATACAGAATACAGTGTAGTTACTAAACAATTCCAATCAGCGTTCTATATATTCTAATCAAGTTCTGCAGAGTGGTCATCACCAACAAACAATGCTGCATAATAGGCTCACACCACTTTACTTCTATCTAGCCCCAGAATGTATATTTATATCTAAACTTAAACTTTGTCAAACGTTGCAATGGATTAGGGTTGGTTCCGACTTCGTGGTCCCGAAGATTACATCTGGCATGGCTTGTCACATCTCATGTCAATAGTGCTACCGTCCCACTTAAAATCTGGTCTCGATAATCGCTTGTCAATCTATTCTCCGGTATCGAATGATGATTCGATCGCCTGTTACTTCTGCACCAGAGGCACCCGTTTATTACCACACTCCTCGCGGAGAAGATCACGTCTATTGGCAACCAAACCCAACGGCTAGCAATGCAAAGGAGATTCTACATTAGATAATTCCACACACCTCTACATAAAATCATCGAAGTAATCCGCCCCTCTCCCCTCGTTGGAATTCGCCTCCAACGCATCCTCCGTAAACACCTCATCGTAGGCATGATCTCTCTGCCACGCAATTTCCCTCCTTTCCTTCGCAATCCGTTCCTCTTCCTTCTTCCTCTGCAGTGCCGCCTTCTTCTCCTGCGCCCGCACAACCTTCAATCTTTCCTCCTTCTCCGCCAATAGATCCGGAAACTTCTCCACCTTCGTTTTATTAAGTCTATTGATGATGGCGTTGACACGGGTGTCGACAAGGATCTTTTTGACTTTACGCTGGTCCTTGAAACCAACTTGACCCGTCGCCATTGAGCCATCTTTCTTAAGGTTTGACCAGGGTGAGTAGATAATGTTGACGTTGTCTTTTTTGTTACCTGGGAGGTGTAAGGGTGGAAGACAAAGTGTGATAGTACGAACCTTCTATTGAGTTCGCTTTGGTGAGCTGCGCACAGTCTGCCAGCAGGTCGGTAGGGATGTCTTCCCAGTTCTGGCCTTCGGGGAGACGGAGGTATATATGTGCGGATGAGAGTTTGTCGGCATGGAACTACCCCACCACCGTCAATCTCCCTTCCTCGCGCCCCTGATGGTAGAGCATACCCTACGGTACGGATTCTGTCAGAACCAGTAGAAGCCAAACGAATGGGGAGGATCGAACCAAACATCTTCCTCCCAGCCGTGTTTAATCAACTCCTCGTCTGCATCCCCACGCTCTCACTCAACATCCCGTTCCATCCCGGTATCGGGAAGAAGAGTCGCAGTTTGGCGGCACTCACTCTCAACTTTGTCTTTGCCGACATAGATAAATGCGGGGGGATCGACGAGGTTGGATTCGAAATAGTAGACCATCGCAATTCGATAGTGGTTGATTCTAGTTGGTTGTGCAGGGTTGTAAGATTTGAGCAGAAGCTGGCTGGAATTAGTTGGCGAAGCCAAAAAAGCAAAACGTTGCTTGCTCGCGCCAAGGAATTGTTCTTTGGGCGGGGAATATTTAATTTGATCAATCGCGATGCCTGACGATAATGGTGCAATGGAAGCAATACAACTTTATTAATCACCGTCCCTTTCTATACACTGGACTCCAATGCTATTCAGTTGTGAATGAACTTCTGAACTCCCAGAGACTCATCGACCTAGAACGACGTCTATCACCTCCCACTTGTGCTTTGCTTTACTTCTTACACGCCTCCAACGACTCCTTCAATGCAGCAAGTGCCTTCTCGATATGACCCAAGTCCCCGTTCGTAACTGACACACCCATGTGACCAAACCGGAAGTACTTAGTCGCGATCTCTTTGTGCAGACCACCGGCAAAGATGACACCCTTCGCAAGCAACTTGGGTAGTAGTTCGGGCGCGGTCACACCCTCGGGCAGGAACGCAGCCGTCATACCATTTGCCTGGCAAGCCTCCTCCGATGCAAGCTGCTTCAGTCCCATCTCGGCCAGCGAGTTCTTGACGTAGCGTGAGATCTCACGGTGCTTGGCGAATCTCTGTTCCATAGGCACGGAGGTAATCTGTGTCAAAGAGGTGTGGAGGGCGTGAATAAGCTGTGGGCTGGGGGTGGCAAAATACGAGGGCTTTTTGGCTTCGTAGTTTCTCATGACTTTGGGCAATATCAGCGTCGGGTTTCTACGCAATAACAAGGAGGACACGTACTGGGGAGCCAGTTTGCGAAGCTGGCGAAGTAGCTTCCGGGCTTGCTTTTCCGGGCTTCAAAGGTCTGGATTGCTCGGCCACTCATAATCATGATACACAAACCAGCTGGCACACCGATAGCCTTCTGGGAGGCGGTGAGGATGACATCGAGACCCCAATCATCGAACCGGATCTCCTCACAGCCAACTGAACATACACCATCGACAATAACCAGAGTATTAGGGGAGACGCGACGAGTAAGCTCGGAGACGGTCTTGATATCGGAAAGGACACCCGTAGAAGTGTCGGTATGTGTAATAGTGATTGCCTTGTAGTTCTTTGCCTTCAGAGCTTCCTCAATCTTCTCTAGCGGAGGGCGGGATCCAATGGGGGCCTTGAGCTGAGTGGGAACTGCTCCATAGGTGTCGAGGGCATCAGCGAAGGAGTCGGCGAAGTAGCCTGCATTCCAATACCATCAGTTTCTGCAATTGATCACGAAGAGTTGAGATAAGCAAACCAGTGTGCAGCACCAATACATCCTCCCCAGGCTCCACCAAGTTTGCGGCAACAAAATCCCATCCCAAAGTACCCGAACCAGATACAACGAGGGGCTGCGCAGTAGGGTCGGAACTAAGGAAAAGCTTCCGCAACAACTTCAAAGTTTCTCCGAAGGTGTTGACAAACGGTGCACCTACATGACTCTGGCTGTAGGTTTCACGAGCCTCAGCAAAACTTCGTCATTCTGCCGGACAAAATATATGCACCCCGGATCGCTAACGCAGGCAAAAAGTAAACCTCATTGCTGCAATTGGGAGTTAACTAACCTAGGATGGGACATAGCATTGAGCACAGCATCGTCGAATTCTATGGGGCCCGGGATGAGCAATGTAGGATGTGGGGCTTGAGTAGACATTTTTGCGGGGGTTGTGGTTTGTGCGGGGGGTGTACGGAGGGATGGGGACGAGGTTGCCAGGTGCCTTTGAAGCAGACCAAGGCGAGGGTTCGCAGTTGGGGCCGACAGTGTGATAGATGGGCGGGGTAGACTGGTGGGGTGGATTCGATTCAGGTATCTGTGCATCATCATTCTGATCAATACTTTATGAGCTCGGCGTTACCCGTTTTTGCAGTGAGACCGATGGCAGGCGGTACAGGCCGAGTGAATAGAGAAACGGAGAACGGAGTAAAGGACGGCGGGTGCCAATTGGAAGGGTCAACGTACCTGTGATATGCAGAAATGACACAGAAGAAATACCGGTGCTTCTACGCTCTGGCACTAGGTAGCTCTAAGTTTCCCTGGGAAAACTGGTCTTAGGTACCCTAACTGAACCGGAGAACGGGGAACCATCGGAGTTATCTTAGTCTCTGGGTTGAAAAATTGTCGTTGAATATCTCATCAACATAGTTGTCGCCATGATTGCCGTGTCATGCAGGTATCAATGAGAAAACAATTTCACCACCCCATACAGCCTATACGCCGTCCTCTGCAAATGCAATGCAGTGTCAAAATAACAAAAAAGAACTAACGCCAGATCCTTCCTTCGCCGAATACACCATTACCTTCCTCAGATGCCCATGCTACCATACTGTGCGCCGGGCACGAGATTCTTATGATCTGCTGGATTCGCGGCGGCTTCGTAAAACGCCACGACAGGGTCCTTCCTCAGCTGCGTAAAATTGCCCCTGAATCCTAGATAACTCAGACTTGTCACGTCCTCATATCCATTCGAATGGTTATCCTCAATGAATAATGTAATGGAATGCGCATTATTGAACAGCGCTCGCTTAACCGGAAGTTCCATGACCTCTTCTCCCAGCGGCTGGATGGGTAGCTCGAGTGTTTGGATAGCGGGTGTATCAACTGCCGCGCTGAAATCGAGATCGTCGCGGTTGATAAAAAGTTTTAGTGTTCGTGGAGAGCTGAGAGACGGATCGGCCCGAAGGAGAATGGAGTGAAGTCTGACATCGCCGGTGAAACTGTAGGTGGATGGGGATCAGTATCTGGATGCGGAGCTAGGTCTCGGAGGTACTTACGGGACGTAGATGAGGAGCTGTTCATCGGTGTCGCTTTCAAGAATTGTTGTGGCATCAAGACGTTCGTCCCAGGTCTTTTTGATGATTGCCTTGCCGGAGCCGGGTGTTGCTTCATTGAAGGTGACGATCTTATCGAATTCAATGTGACAGTACAAAGAGGACTGAATGGCAGGTGTCAGGTCGTCTATCTTCGGTCAGCATAGGCTGGGGGGAGGGGTTAGTGGGATTGTTTACCGTCGTGAGAGTGTACCCCCCCATGGCTGTGATCGTGGCCATGGCTCTCATCATTGCAGGAGTGGCCATAGTTATGCGACATTTGCTGTGTGGTAACTGTAAGCGGGTTTCTTTTTCGTTGGGTACGGTGTTTTGAGATGTTGAGGCGGGGTTGACATCAAGCCTTGATGTCACATGGAATCCCTCCAAAGAAACAGAATAGGTACCTGTAGACGTCATAGATCATCAAATTGCATTTCTTATCTTGGCAGCCTTCATAAGTAAACGAGTTTATAGATAGATATAAATTGGAATTAACATGTTAGACGGCGAAGTTGACAGCTGAGGGTTAAAATTTGGGTATATATAACTTGAGACGGAAGACTAGGAGATCTGAAGGTTTCCCATCTCTCGATGAGGTGTGAAGAACTGTTCATCACGATTTTAAACCACCAAGATCACGTATCTCCTCCCGAGGCCTGAGTTGGTCCATACATTTTACCCGTTGCCGCTTCTCAAGGTTGAAGTCCGAACCCACTGATCGATTACCTCCGCATTACAGACACTCGGAACTATTCCAATAGATGACGACCATGTATGGTATCCGCACATACATCAATTGACTATCATATAACCATAAAAGCAAAAGAACGCCAAAATGCCAAAACACCATAATCCCAATGACTCCCCAAACTCCCCCAGGAATAGCAAAACATAACCTCTTGCTCTATCTACGGTTACTGCTTCGAGTCTTGATTCGGCACTGGGATCCGTACCAGTGTCTGTGGCATGGGGAGCCCCTCATCATTTCTGGGAAATCCGTCGCTATTGTCCTTGGGCGCCGACTCGGTGAACGGGTCATCTTCCGCAGGTTTCCTGGGCTTCGGGATCGCAGCTTAACAAACATCAGCACTATTTCTTCGATACATGATAAGAGGAGCTGCCATACTTGACGCCATAGAGATAGCGCGAAGGACAGTCTGCCAGTTGGAGAGGACGGCGGCGACAGCTATGATTGACTGGCATTAGTCCTGTTTGTACGACATCTGCAATGCGGCAGAGTAGCCAAACCTTCGGTTCCGTCCGCCAACGTACTAAGCTTCTCCTCTAATTGCTCCATTTGTGAAGCTAGGTTACCACTTAGATCGCGCAGGGCAATCAGACTTTCGAGTTCTTGTTTCTTTTCTTCGATGCGAGCGACGAGTGCGGGGGACTGGTGGGATGCGGCTAAGGACGTGGGACCTCCCGAAAGCGAGGATTGGCGGTTGTGTGGAGGGGCGATTGAATAACGAGGTTGGTATCCAGACATTTTGGGGACGGTGATATGGGCGAATTGGGGATTTAAGACTGGAGACGTTCTCGCGATGATGGGGATGATGAAGATGGCGGTAGTGGTCGCACTAGTACATGACTGGGTAGTGCTTTGCTGTTTTAGGCGAAACGTAAACAAGCGATAGCTCCAAAAACAAAATATCCCACCACCAAACCAACCAACCCTCCAACCACTCATTCCTTGAGCGATTCATATCGACTGGCGCCCTGGAACAAGGCCGTCGACAAAGGAGGACAATCGCCCTTTGTATTCCGCACTTTGCCGCCTGCACCTTAAGCCCTCAGAATTATTTGTTGCCCTCAAAATAATAGCCTAGCCTCCGAGACAATAAACACAACAACCCCCTCGTCACGTTTCAACCACGCAGTACGCGTCAAACAGTCAAACAGGCAAACGAGTATATGATGGCCCGGCTCAACGAAGGTCAGAGTGGCCAAAGTAATCAGAGTGGCCAGGGCGGCCGTGATGCTGGTGCCTATGAAGCTCGTATATTTCACTGATCCTGACGTATTAAATTCATTTTGCTAACCAGATGTGTGGTTAGTTAAGCAAAGATATCTACAACAGAACAGACAGAACAAGGAGATATCGAGGTTGGCAATCTTTTTTTCAACCTCTCGAATCTTATCAGGTTCTAATCGTCGCCCAGATCACATTCGGTACTGACCAAGCGGGTACACGATCTCCAAACCGAAACAACACGCCTGTTGACCGACAACATATCCCTCCGCGAGCAAGTTCTTCGTCTGGAAGTGCAACTCGCTCGCCGCGACCAAGAACGCAAAACCCTTCAGAAGAATCAGATAACACAGAAGAAGCTGGAGGAGAAGATGGTTGAATTCGGATTGCTTTTGAAGGAACTAAATCAACCATGCACACCGTTGGGTAAATCTTCGACTTCGCCAGATGATGATGATACGTCTCCATATCTTGAGTCCCGGTTGCTACGAAGTTCATATATCCCAGGCGAGGGCCTGGAGGGATATATGCCCGCCATTGAAGAGGAGGCCCAGTCTCGTAGGTGCAGTGTGAATAGTGAACGCCGGAGGAGTAGTTTGAAGTAAGATGCTATGATATTTACCTGAATCACAGTGCTAACCTTTTCTTTGAATAGTTTTGCAGACATCGAACTACCACCGCCAGCACCTGAACCTTACGAACCTGATTCTGACGATGACCCACCTCCGCCAATGAACAATGTTGAATCTCGACCTCGGAGAAGACGGGACAGTGAGCTCGTTCGACAATACACTTCAATCCCCGAGCCAATCCCCGAGCCGACGAAATCTATTTCAACTCTCACAGTTGCCAAACCACCCAAACGAAAATTTGCTGAGAAAGACATGGAAACTTCGCCAACATCTCCCAACCTCGATTTCCGGTTTTCGAAACTCTCGGCCCGAGCAGCAGAGGCAGCAAAGCGGCAAATGGAGACCGAACGACCAAGCTCCCAGAATAATGAGGATAATGAGGACACCGCTATGGCAGAGGCAGAGCCGATTGAGGATCCGTCGAAACGGACTACTCTATTCAAGAGTTCTCATGCAAGGCGGTTGTCTGGTAGTGGAAGTATACCATCATTGGCCGCAAGAAAGGCTTTAGGTCCAAGTAAGTCGTAGAATTAGTGACCATGCCGCATGATATTCTAACAGCATTACAGAAAGTACTAATACCGACCCTGCAAATTCTCCCGCCAAAATTGTCGCCCGGAGTGATCAGAAAGCCCTAGAACACCCGGAAAAACAAAAAATCTCTGACAAACTTCCCCCAACAACTATACGGACCTACCGTAGCAACTCTGTTCGTGACAAAGATACGCCGCCACCAGAGTCAGATCCCGCGACAACAATTAGTACAGCCACTGGGCGCGCGGCTCGGAGGATTCGACCTGCTGTTAGCTATGCTGAGCCAAGCCTGCGTGCTAAGATGCGACGAGATGACACAGGATTCGTAGATGCAGTCACAGGAGAAGGGAAGAAGGTCCGACGCACAACGCCTGTGTCAGAATCCTCTAGTGCCAGGAAGAAATCATCAATGGAGAAAGAAATCGTTGTCAAAAGTGAGGAAGACGATAATACTGGTGCCTCTAAATGGATGGACCTGCCATCACTTAAATCAACCGAGGAACCAGAAAGCGTGATGAAGCCCCATATAACGCTAGGGGATGAGGAGAGTGAAGAGGAAAGGGAGACACAAAGACGGGAGTCCGTCTACGAAGACCAAACAATCCTCCCCTTGAACGTCATTACCTCCCGCAAGCGACGAACTTCATCCCTTGTCACATCACTGTCTGGAATGAACGACCCCGAACAACCTGATTTGAAGAGGAAGATCGATGATGACGAGGAGACAAGAGACAGGAGAAACACTTTGATCGCGAGAGTAAAGACGTTGAGCCCATATGATGCTGAAGACAGGGGTGGGGACTGGGAGAAAGGGAGGGATAGGGCAGTGGGGACGAGCACTAGGCGGAGGAGTATGATGGTTTAAGGTGGCTCTGGCGAGGTCGACAAGGTGACATAGAAAGAGATGTGTTATTGTATTCTTTAGCTGGAGTTTTGGGGGAATAACGTTTGTTTCGATATCTTTCGGTCTGTCTGGTCTGTTTTTGGGAAGGCGGATTGTTTTCTAGTACAACGTCGTAGGCGTTTTCTTGCTGATGGAGATTATGGTACGGTAGGGTGGATTATACCCGTTTATTTTCTATTTCTTGCTTGTAGTATATCTCACTCCCCCCGTTTTTGATGTTGAATCTCCAGTATCTATCATAAGTTTGGGCAGTGGATTGTCTGATCACATCGTCTTTCATTACTGGGTGGTGGATCAATCCCTCAGTATCATTACCTGTTACCAAGGTCTATGGCTCAAATATCTTCTTATTTTACCATACATACCTTCTCACCATTCCCACTCTGCTGCTGCTACTTTCTCAAGCAGCAGCAGCAATGTATCTTCATTTCCAGTGGTTCACACATTACACCCCATCATGTCCACCCCACAAGCAGCGTCTTGATCCCAGGAACCATCATCTCCCCTCCCCGCCCCCTCGACTACAATTCCTAAAATATGCAACCATCCGTTGTGTTCATTCCCCTACTTTCAGTCTTTGCATTTCATAACTCCGCACAAGATCAGAGGATGTAACAAATGACAGACAGCAAGGTTTGACAATATCGGAATCAGAAGCCCATCAATCCATACAGCCATTCAGTCATCCAAGCTATCTAGCTACAAGAAGCAGCAGTAGCAGTAGGAGTCCCATTCCATCCACTCATAAATCCATCACCGATTCATCCCATCCGAAACCAGAATAGTTGCAGGAAGAACAAAAAAATGCGATCTCCTGTAAAAAAGAAAAAGAAAAAAGGACGGTTTCACACATTTAGATAATAGTAATGGAAGAAAAAAAGCTTTTTTCTTCACAACACCAACGACGCCAGGGGAGTCATGTAAGTAAAAAAAAACAGGCCACACATGGAACAACAAAAAAGTTCACCCCGGAAAAAATCAACATACGCCCCAACCCCACCACTCCGACAGTAATTTTCCACGTTGTACGCCGAAAACCATGAACATGCAATCCCGTTATAACATCCATACCTCGTGATCATTTTCCACCTTCCCCGGCTTCCGCTGTTGGCTGCTGCGGCTGCTGTTGCTGCTGTTGCTGCTGTTGCTGCTGCGGCTGCTGAGGGGGTGGTGGAGGTACTATCTGTTGCTGGGGTGGAGGAGGCATCGCGTGCATTCCAGGTTGTGGACCAGGGTAGTTGCCCCTATTTCCAGGAGGATAGTGTCCTTGGGGACCATGGTAGTATTGGGGGGGTGGAGGACCTCCTTGGTGGGGAGGCGGCGGCGGTTGTCCACGCATCATTCCCACTGTAATCATTGAAGCCTCGTTAGAATATGTGTCCATCAAAACATTGTCCTGTGATCGCCCGGGCATAGGCATTGGAGCTGCGGCATTCATGGTCACCCTTCCACCCCGAGCACCTCCTCCTCCACTGCCGCTATAGCTGTGAAAACCCTTGCCCCTTCCACGGCCAACCCCTCTACTATCATCAAGAGCCTTGTTGGCCGTCTGACTCCTTTGGAGCGGTTGTGACGCAAAGCCAGGAACAGGCGCCAGAGTAGGTGATGCGAAAGCGGCCAATGCAGGAGAAAGCAAGGGAGTACCAGGAGCAGCGGGAACAGAGGGCTGAGCAGACATGTGATTGTAGCGTGCGCGCGGGGAAGAGAGAACAGAGGAGAAAGGGACAGTGGACTGAGAACGCTGGGGCAACCAAGATGGGCCTGTTGGGAGTAACTCACTTTGTTGCTGTTGGCCCTGTGTGCCGTATATAGGACCGCCTTGTCCTGGTTGCATGCCATAAGGCATCATTTGAGCTCCACCGGGAGTTCCTTGAGAAGAGCCTTGGTGTATCATCATTGGGGCAGGCCGTCCGGGGCTAGGGTATCCTTGGGAATTTGGGGGCGGGGGTCCGTTGTTCAGATACGCCTGTGGCTGTTGAGGCGAGTACATCTGAGGGTGAACGAACTGATTACCCACTTGTCCGGCGGCAGGATATGGAACTGGCTGAGGACCATGCATCATCATAGGGTTTCCACTAGTTGCTCTAAACCCATTATAGAATCCATATTGGGGACCTCCAGGAGGACCGGGATATTGCATTGCTCCTTGTTGATTCGGATACATAGCAATCTGAGATGGATGAGGAACTGGAGATTGTTGATATAGCGCAACTGTGGCGTTATGAAGACTTGGGGATGGCATGACAGAGGATGGGGTCGACATCTGTCTGAGATGAGCATCCTGTTCGTAATGGGAAGGTATAAGATGTTGCTGCATTGGACCATGATGGGGCTGATGCGGAGCGTGGGGAGGATGGCTCATGTGCGGGATATGGGTTGGGATTTGTTGATGATGGGGCTGGGGCGGCATCATGTGAGGAGGCTGAGCAGCGTGAACGCTATTTGGATCAAAATCTGTCTTTGCTGCGAACATAGTTTTGTAGGACTTGTCCTTATTCGCATCCTCAGTAGGCCACGTTGGCGGTGTGTACCAAGGTTTATCGATGTAGTCGTTTGCATTACCATAAAGCTTGGCGGGTCCGGGTCCAGTCTGGGTAGCTCCTGCTTTTGTCTTCTTCATTCGATCGAAGGGGTTGAAATGACCCTTGATTGATAGTCTCTCCTTTTCGGTTTTCAATCTCTTATTTCCAAAGAAAAGAGAAGGACTAGCAGCCCTGGAAGCAATATTAGGGGGGGCCGAGGCCGTGGGACTGGGAGTGGCATTGGTGGAGTGGCCTCCAAATGTAGGTGTGAACGCAGCGGCGCTCGGGTTCGGTTTAAATTCAAATGGCCGAGCGTTTACGTTCAACCTCTTTGACGATGTGGTGTTGGATGCCGAAGGACCAGTTGGGGGATATTGCGGGCGTTGCTGCTCAGGGACAGGGATGGGCGAGCGTACTGGTAGATTCTTGTCGGCCTGTACCCGGCGGATATTTTGACTTATTGCTTGCTGAGGGGGAACAAATTTGGGGAAATTCTGCAGAAGTGCAGACATTTCGCGCTTGAAACGCTCTGGATCTCGAGCAGCAAAACTATTTGGAGGGGGGACTTTTCCGGATTGTGATACTGCAGCCTGAGAACCTGAGGTGGTAGGCTGTGCGCTGGACGGTGCAGAAGGAGTTGACTTGTTACTACCTCCTCCAAGCTTGGCGAGACTTTGCTGCTTCGTTTTCTCGAGAATTTCAGCCTGCTTGGCCTTGTCCTTGGTAAGGATTGGAACTAGATCCTGAGGAACTGCCGTCTTCAATGTGAAGCTCTCCGAGAACTTCTTGAGTTCTCTCAGCTTTGATTCTCGGTCCCGGTGTGCCATTAGTGCCTTCCTTTTTTGTACTCTCTCTCTCTCATCCTTAACAAAGTTTTTAAAATTATTGCTCAAGTCCCTTTCGATCGCAGGTGCTTCTCCCTGCTTTCCATGATTGACACTACCAGCTGGGAGACTTCGCATAGGTGTAATTATATCAGGCAAGCCAGGCCTTTCCTTTGCTTTCGCGATGGCATCCTCCGACGTTTTCGGGACAGATTGCTGTGATTGTAAGGTAACCTGAGGCTGCTGCTTCTTCTGCTGCAAGGTTTCCGGTCGAACCAACTGAGAAGCTATGATAGCAGGATCGTGTGGAGCGCCGGGAACAGTAGGCTGTCCGGTTGGAGCCCGCCGCGCTGGAGGTGTATACCTGTTCGTACTGACCTGGGCCGGAGCTGTCCGTTGAACTCCACTGTACCTATTTGGGGAAAGTTGTATGTGTAAGTACGGATATAACAAGCTTCAGTGCAGAGTCAACTTACTTATCCTCCTCATCCATTCCGCTATCGTCAGGTGTCACGACGCCTCGCTCCTCTGCAACATGAGCACTGAGACCAGAAGTGCTCTGCCCTTCGATCTCTGCTGCAATTCGTTCGGCGGCAGCAGCTCGGCTTTTATATTCTGGATGGTCGCGATTGAGCTTGGTGGTATAAATGTTCTCGTCAAAATCGGATTTCACACCGAATAGACGCTCATTTGCTTCAAATTGATTCCATCCTTGGCCTGGTCCAGAGCTGGTATCTTCAAGTCCAGTATTGGCATATGGTGATTCATCGGGCTGCCATCGGTGTAGCTCACGCTCACGATGAGCCGTGTTTCCCGAGATATCGCTATCCGTCTTGAACCCACCCGAAATTCCTACATAGCGCGAGCGTCAAGATACAATATTCAAGTGTCAAAGGCATGGTGGAGTCATACCATTCTGTTGAGTCCCAGCGTTGGATGGTCCAGTTTCAAAATATACCTTCTGCGCTGTAATTTCTACCACATCCTTTGGTTCGAAAATCATGACCTTTTCCTTGCCGCCTCCCAAGTATTCGCTCTCTTTCGTCTTCTCATCGTCATCCCCAGGTGCAGGTTTCAGTAGCTTCACCTGCTTGAGGGAAATACCAAGATCATGATTCCGCGGGTCTGCGCCTAACAAAATCCCAATATACTGAGCCCCACTCTTGACAGTAACAACCACTTCCCCAGCCTGGATCTATCGAATTAGCATCCAAAGTATTCAAAGCAAAGAGTTTTCTATAGGCACAGCTGACCGACTCAATGTCGGTCATAGAGTATTTCACGGAGCTTACCATGAGCTTGGTCAAGAGGAACAGCAATCGGTCGTGCATATGTTTATCGTGCGTATCTGACTCGCCGCCTGGTGCAGTGGAAGGTGTCCGTGACTTCATGGCTGCCGCAGCTTGATTTGGTGTAGGTGAAGAGGATGTAGGAACTCCTGATCCGCTGTACTTTTGTTGCTGCTGTACAGGCCAGCCTTTGTGGGAAGAGTTCCGCCTGTATGCCATGTATCAGCAATTGGGACAACCACCGAGATCTAGCAAATTAAATAATATTCGGAGTATATGTCGGCAACCCGCTCGAGTAATTACAGAGCATAGTCAACCAACGGAGTGGTGGGTGGCTTATAAAGAGGGAAAAAGAAACCAATTGTTAGGTAGCCTAGCGCTTGAACTAGCGGAGCCCCGAGAAAAGGTGTTGGGTGCGAAAAGAAGTTGGGCGCGACACTGCAACACAAGGAAGGCCCAGGACAGGTGTTGCAACTCACCGCTGAGGTCCGTCCATCGGTGATTGAGCAGCCCTTCTATTATTGTTGCTGGGACTTCCGCTAATCGAGCCCTTCAACTGCGGTCTTCCAGCTGTCGCAACCGAAACTGAACCTGGCGCAGGAGTGCGGGCTACCGACGAGGTAGCCGTCGCCATGAGAAGGATGGGATGGAGGTATTAGACCGGAGGTCGAGGATCTGCACAGGTGAGATGCAAGGAGAGATGGAATCTCGAGGTGGTAGGTTGGTAGATAGCTAGTGCGTTGTAGATGTTGATGTAGCAACTGCTCTTAATTGAAGAAAGGCTAGGGCTGTTTGAAAGAGTCCAGCGTTGTGCAATACCTAGTTGCTTCTCCTCCCTTCACTTCAAGCAAGAGAAAACAATATAGGTGTAAAGTGCAACAGAACGACAAACACTGGAAAGAACAGAGCACCAAGCCCTAAAGTACAGAGAACGTAATCTATACAACAAGGTATAGAAAAAAGAGCTCCTGAAGTCTCGTGGAGGTATGAAGGGAAGACGACGGGGAGGAATGCCCACAAAACGAAAAAGAAGTTCGTCGGGAGAGGAGAGGGTGGAAGGTGGTGCGAGTTGTAGGGAAGGGGAGACGAGAGATGGGTGCAGATGAAGTAATAGTAGAATGTTGTTGGGGTTATGGGAAGGCTGTCTGTCGTCCCGCCCTCTCCTGTTGGAGCTGTAAATTCTAGGTTTGTCACAGTATCTCGCAGGCATCTCTAGTCTTTTCAATCTGCGCTTGTTTCTTGTTTTTTGAAGCTTAAAATAATAAAAGCTTATGTGCGTGATTCTTTTTCGCTCTATGCCTGATGGCGCCAAGAGCGGACAATTGAGCTCTCGAAATACCGTCACTGTCAGTAATAGCCCCAATAGAACCAGAGATAAGTAAGTAGATATATTCAACTAAGGCATCTATAACTGCAGCCTCAAGACGTGATGAAACCCCAGCCAGTCCCAGCATCGTATTGTGGGAATGAGCAGCTGTGAAGCGTTCACTGGTGGCTGCTAACATCGTGACCGCACTGGCCACATTAAAACAACGGCAAGGCGTGAGGCTAAGGGTAAGGGGCTTTGGTAAAGAAAGAATGAAGTACATACACCCCACACCCTCCTAGAGTATATTATGATTTTTTTCATCCAGAATTGCATCGCGGTATCGGAATTCACGATTCATGATGTGACAGCTATAGTACTTTAGCTTAAAAAGTCTTGTGAGAAGATGTTGGGACTTCGAGTCCGAATGATGGCAGCTAGAAATCAACAGTCAGGCGGCTCCCCATCCCGGCGCACACCACCAGCCTCTTGCGTATCTAGATACCAAGTACCCTGTGTCGCCAACGCCGTCTGATACTTTTACTCTACAACTAGCAGTCAAATAATAATACACGAAGACGAGGACATTAACATATCGTTGTTTCACTTCACTATCTGCTCGGTATTCTATATCGGATTGACATCCGTATCCACTCAAAGTCCAACAAACAACTACCACCCATCCCGCGCTTCAGCTCGTGGTTCGTATACTCTGTGGCCCTCGTCATTACTTCTCCTAGCATAGCCGCTTCCCTCGCTAGCCCCTCATCAACCCCTCGATGTCGGCTGCATCAAGAACCACCAACGGTTCGGCGTCTCGAAGCCCCAGGCACAGGACCCAGGTCAATGTATGTCATCCCTTTCTCCCTGGAATCCAACTTCCCGGATATCCCCGCAGTACATAAGCTCGTCGCACCTCGTTCAACTGCGTTTGTTTGAAGGCGAGAGCGTCGAAGCTGATATATGTGTCCTCGTTGTTTTAGTTATCTACAATAGAGAAATCTGTCACACATCTGCTTGTTGCCACAAAACAGCTTCTCGAAACACTCACAGCATGGTCTCGTCAACAAGCCACCGAAGCCGAAGTCTCCGATGTATATGTCCGGCTTGGATCTGAGTTCAACATTGCCTGCAGAGCCTTCACCGCCATCGGGGTTGAGACGGCTGATCTAGGTAATGTGCCAGATGCATTGCGGACTATTCTAGAGCATACCTTAAGCCAAGATGCTAGTCCACAGAGTTTGGATGTATATCTACCTCGTATAAGGGAAATAATCATCAATTTGCTACACGGACTCAAGAGGAAACAGCAAAAACTGCGCCAAAAACAGTCAAGGGAGAATGGGGAAAGCGGCTCAGGCGGCTCGGGGAGAGGTTCTGGAAGTTTAGTGGTACCTTCGACTCGAACAAGTGGTGGTAGTGGTAGTGGTAGTGGCGGTGGAAATGGTGGTGACTCTGGTGGTGATGCCACAGTAGCTACACTTCCCGGCGGTGGTGGGGGTAATGCAATAGGAGGTGGGGGGGGCGGGGACGAGGTGGCACCTCCGCGCACTTCGTCGTTACCAGTAGGGAATGCCCCGCCTCAACGAAACTCCTCGCCTACTCCACCTCCGGGTGGACCCGTACGCACCTCGACTTCAACAACTAGTTCGACGCGAAGTTCTCACCAACACAATGTATCCGCGTCTTCGATTCAGGCACTCACCAATAGTCCTCCGCCAGAACCAACACCGCCCTATCCCACAGCCGAGAACCCACCTACAATTTCAGAACCGACTGCACCTTCCCCGCAAACTTCTGTCCCCCCACCACCTCCAACCCCTCCCATTCAAGATCCTCTGGCAGCTCTTCAACAGCATTCAACGCTAGAGCGAAGAGCATCACGCCGATACTCAGCATATCAGATTGCCAAGTATACTGGGAAATCTACAAATGATCTTCCAGTATTACCAACCACGCGGGACCCATCAGCCATCCCTCGAAACCGAGAATCTATGGATGCTGTGCGTAAACGCTCGTCTGGAAGGACCAGATCAATGGTTAGGTCAAGAAATGAACCGGAGCCGGCGATGAAAAACCCACACCGGATATCCGAAGAGGCGAATTCCAATGCTTCATACTCGCCGATCCCCCAGACCCCTGAAGACAAGCCTGGACCGGAAGCTCCTGCCATAGCGATGGAAGAAAACGGGAAGAGGCCATCCCTACACGTCGATACTGGGGCTCCGTCTCCAGTTGTTCCGCAGGAAGTCCCTTTACATGATGCCTCGACAAACGGAATTCCCGCCACATCCCTTGTGGAACGAAGGAGCAGCACCCCTTCCGAGAGTAAAGAGTTGACGTTATTTCTTCAACTGGGTCGATCAATCAAGAAAGTTACAGTGTCGGACGGCGTTGACGAATTGTCAATAACATCTCTCCGTCTTCTTTTTATTTCGAAATTCAATTACAATCCGCCGTCTGGAGATGATTTTCCCGAGCTGTATCTTCAGGATCCTGTTTCAGGCGTTCGATATGAACTTGAAGATTTAAGAGATGTGAAGGACCGTTCGGTGCTTTGTCTGAACGTTGAAGTGCTGGATGAGGTTAAGAGGCACATAGATGATGGAATAGAAGGTCTGAAGAGGCTTGTACAAGGCCTAGCAGGCACAGTGGAATCTCAAGGACTACAAATGACTCGCGTTGCCGAAAGACAAGAAGAAGCTGCAAAGAAGATTGCAGAGTTATCCGTTGCACCGCCAATATCATCACCTCCACCAGCGATTTCTCGATCTGCAGCGTCTGTCCAATTAACCCCAGATGAAACTGCTAGGAAGCTCAATGAAGTTCGTGATCTTCGAAAAGACTTAGCTGTGTTACGCCAGGTTTTCTCTACCTTTGTTGCGGATATGAACACCTCTATGACAACGGTGAAAACCAAGGCCAGCACCATCAAGAAGGTCGCCGCGGAGACAACCGGTGTCGCAAACGAAGGTCGCGCCTACGTCGAGAAAGGCAGGGCTAAGCTCGGCGGAGATGCAGACAATCTCGTCACGAAAGTGGACGATCTTCAGGATACTGTAGAGGATCTTCGGAAAGATGTTGTGTTGCGGGGTGTTAGACCACTTCCGCGACAGCTCGAGGCGGTGTCTAAACAGATTGCAATGGCTAAGACGGAGCTTAAGAAGATGTCCGATTACATTAAACGGGAGAAACCGCTCTTTAGACGTGTGTGGGAAAGAGAGTTGATGCTTGTCTGCGAGGAACAGGAGTTCTTTACAATGCAAGAGAGCCTGATCAACGATTTGGAAGACGACCTCGACAAAGCTTCGCAAACGTTTATACTTGTCGAGCAATGCTCAGAACAGCAGTCGAAAACGAATGCAAACGGAGCTAGAAGTGCTAGTCGAAATTTCCCACCTGTCGGTTTGATGAACCCCGATGACCATCTCAATCCGTCCGAAGTTAAACACAACGTACTCAGTGAGGTTCGCGCCCTTCAACCAAACCACGAAAGCCGTCTTGAGGCAATCGAGCGTGCAGAGAAGGCAAGACAGAAGGAACTAGAAGGCAGAATACCGGAGTTTCAAAAAGAGCTAGGACAGTTTGTGGAGGAAAACAAGTTAAAGAAGGCGGGTGGTGTTGAGGAAGCGGAGAGACTGCGGATGGCGAGGGATGAACAGGCCAGAAAAGAGATATGGGAATTGAAGAAGCAGATGGAAGAAGAGGAAGAGGAAGAGGAGTCGTCGGAGGAAGAGGATTCTGATGAGGAATCTACGGATGGAGCGAACGGTTCTTAGTCTGTATGGTGGGAAAGGTTTCATAATGTATCAATGGGTGTTTGTGGAAGCTGTAACTGGGTTGGATTGGATGGGGGTTCATTTATCCTTTGTGCTTTGATTGCCTCTTTACTTGATGGTTGATTGTATTGCGATGGTTTTTGGCGTAACGGCGTATTGCAGTTGTTTCCTTTGAAATATCTTGTCCTGTCGTGGCGATTACTGGCTCCGTTGATACATTTTAGACAGCGTATTCAGCAAATAGTTATATTATACCAGTTAATTCTCCTCTAATTCCGTTGTAGAAGATATGCCCAATTTTTGGTACTCAGGCAGAGCATTGAGACGAAGATGTGGTGTACTCTACAGTTGCGGTAAAAGTGACGAGACGCACGAAAATCACAACCACACAAAATATACAGATGCAATAAATCACTCCAGCTGTAGTAGATTTAATGATCCAAGGTCAATCTCTCAATCATTACCCCGTGATTCCCAAGCTTTTGCTGCTTTCTTAAGTGTGTAACTGGCTTCATGAGTTCGTTGAATCGTGCGTCTCATCACTTTTACCGCGACTGTACTGAGAAGTCATGGAGTATCACCCGGATATATAACGTTCCTTGATGTTGCATATACAGGTCTCAGCCGGAGATGAGCCTTGTATGGCCGGAGCGGAGATGTCTTGTATGGCCGGAGCGGAGGTGTCTCATATGGCCGGAGACGGTGATGTCTTGTATGGCCGGAGACGGTAATGTCTTGTATGGCCAGAGATGACTGTTGACTCTGATACGGGCTGATGGCATTCAGCCATACTTCACTCTCATATATATTGGCCTTGTGGCCCTCTTAGATATATGACAATCAAGCTTCTAGCAGTCACTATTTCAACAGGTTATAAGCCCGGTTATCGCTACTATCTAAAATTCTCACGATCTCTTTCACGATCTTCAAAAAGAGCCTCAAGAACCCTAAACCTCGTCACCATAGCAACAACCACATAAACAGCACTAAAACTCAACACCACAATCTCACGATGCCTTCCTCCGAACCCACCGCCTTCAACAAGACCAGGTGGGGCAACATCCCTAAGCTCACTCATGACAACTACGACGAATGGAAAGACAACATGATACTCATCCTGTCAGCCATGAGAGCACACGCAATCGTCACCGGAGAGGATCCTGAACCGCAGCCACTTGATTTCAACCATGATGACAACCATGATGATGGGAAGGCTAAGGAAGCCGAGGCTGTATCTATAATTAGACTTTCCTGTTCCCCTGAAGTATGGCGCATCGTAAAAGGTATAAGAAATTCTCACGAGATGTGGGACACACTAGAGACCAGCCTAAACACCGCCGGATCTTATATCGGCAGACAGGATATCCTTCGCCAGTTCCGTGCTTGCCGACCTAAGGAGGCCGAATCACTTAAAGCACACTTCACCAAGCTCAGTAACTACCGCATACAACTGGACCATACCGACAATGCAATCACCGATCGAGATTTCCACACGCAAATATTCACATCACTGCCGTCACAGTATGCGATGATATTAATGGTTCTAAAGCATAGAAGGCCCTTACCTACACCTGAAGAAGCCATGCATGACCTCCTAGAAGAAGAAACTACAGCCAGCCTCACTAAAGAACTTGGAGATGTATCCCTGGGGGCCGCCCTTTTCACTCAACGTGGCGGCTACCGTGGCTGAGGCCGTGGGCGCGGTGGAAGCGATTGACGCGGAGATAGCCACGAGAGTAAGTGCACCTATTGCAAAATTGACAGCCATACTACAGATGCATGCAGAAAGCGAAAATGCACTCAGGAGGGAGGAAACAACGATGAGCGCATTTGCTTCCAGTGCGGGCTTCCAGGCCACATCAAAGTCGATTGCATCTCCTACAAACGTATAAAGGAGTGGTGGAAAGTGAAGAAAGCCACTGCTACAGCAGCTCTCGCTAGGACCGGAGACTGCGATCCCTTCTGACTAACAGCTTGTGCTCTTGCTGCCGCTCCAAAATGGGACATTGATTCTGGAGCGTCACACCACATGTGCAATGACTGCAGCAGCTTCTCAACATTCAAAAAGCTCTCACTTCATATACTAATTGAACTCGGAGACAACAACCCAGTCACCGCCACGCATTATGGTCTCGTCAACTTCATACAGGGCTATCAAGGTGAAGCCCTCCATACTCCTACTTTTCGACTTTCCCTTCTATCGATCAACCAATTGGATTTGGGCGGGCATACGACTATATTTCAGAACGGAAAATGCTCCATCAATTTGCCATCTTCCTGCACCCTCGTCGGAAAATTAGTCAATGGCATATACATCATAGTTCCCTCAACCGCACTCCTATCATTGACTACCAAGAATGGCAGAAAGAGAAAAAGAGAAAGCTCGCCTCCAAGAGCACCTACCGCAGCAAAAACTAAATCCACTCAAAAGTCTCTCACAATCTCAGAGTCAAGACTATGGCACCGACGACTAGCCCATATAAATCCCACTGCCATGAAAACTCTGATTGGCGGATATAAACACAATGATTCAATGTGCACAGTCTGCATCCAAGCCAAGCACAAGCAAAGGTTCATTAGAGTGCCAGTCAAGCACACTACGAAGCCCTTTGAACTTGTACATTCGGATGTGTGCGGTCCTTTCTCTACACCGACCTTGGGAGACAATCGATACTATATACTATTCATTGACGACTACACGAGGTACACATTCATATGGCTGCTCTCAAAGAAGAAAGCCGTGACCTGCACCTCCGCCTACCAGTCATTTCAGGCCTGAGTAGACTCAATGGGATACGAGATCAAGCGATTCCAGTGCGACAATGGACGGGGAGAATACGACAATAAGACCTTCCAATATGTCCTCGCGGCCCGCGGTACTACATACGAACCATGCCCTCCATACGCTCACCATAGGAACGGTGTTGCAGAACGAATGATCCATACAATTACTGAAAAAGCCCGGGCGATGATGATTGACTCCCAGGCTCCCATTCAGTTCTGGGGAGAAGCAGTTAATACCGCAGTCTATCTCCATCAAAGATCACCGAATGAAGGCGTCAAAAGAAATGACAGCGATGGCTATCAAGCACCATACGAAACGCCATACGAGATGCTGCATGGATTTGGCAAACCGACACACGATGCTGATGGCAACGAAATATCATATCAAGCCTCTCTCCACAATCTACGTCGATTCGGATGCTACGCCAGTAGACTCATTCCCGAAGTTCAGCGCCGCCAGGGCAAGTTCGGCCCAAGGTCAAAGCCCTGCATGATGGTTGGCTACACACACAACTCAAAAACATTGTGGAGGATATGGGATCCCGAATTCCAGCAGGTAAAAGCCTAATCAGAAGTCGTCTTTGACGAAGAGAGAAATGCACACATGTCGTGTCAGCATGGAAGCAATGAGATCGACATATTTGGATTACCAGAAGATGAGGAATATGTCGACGAAATAGATACCGGAGGTGAGCCTCTCCGAGGACAAGATAGTCAACCTACACAGATAGGTAAGAGATCGACATCTCACATGCATGAAGCTCCTGACGAGGAAGCAGAAACATCAGCAAAAAGTGGAAAAGGTATTCTGAGCATGCTGAGCATTTTGAAGGTTTTTGAAAGTCAAGTTCGCGTTTGGTCGATTTTGTCGGGTGCAGTTATACGAATCATACTCAGTGATATTGCATCCACAACATGCAGGGATTTTCAAACTTGGTATAGTGTTCCAAAATAGGTATAGCCTAGTTGGATACATTTCTTAATTGATTAAAGTCAGCTACTTTTATTTTTTGAAAAATGTAATGAACATAGAATACTTTGCTGAGTCATGACATGAAACTTGACATTACTATTTCGAAATGACAAATCAAAAACAAACTAACTCAAATAGGAAATATTATTAAAGATATTCAG